>Ga0315900_10003679_pt1 | contig 22216 bp, 17 predicted proteins | sample LakEriMetagenome_FD_203521 | JGI IMG/M metagenome (GOLD analysis project Ga0315900, IMG submission 203521) | Freshwater fungal communities from buoy surface, Lake Erie, Ohio, United States - Buoy 12 MA114 | ecosystem: Environmental > Aquatic > Freshwater > Lake > Lake biofilm | place: USA: Lake... | reverse complement strand
AAACAATGCGTTCAGCGGTCTTTCCACCCACACCTTTGATGCGTGAGAGAGACTTCACATCGCCCGCGATCACCGCGTCTTTGAACGCCGCCACGGGCATGCCGCTGAGCACGCTGAGCGCCATCTTCGGCCCGATGCCAGACACGCGATCCATCAACAGGCGGAATAGATCGCGTTCGTCCGAGGTCATGAAACCAAACAATGTGTGATCACGGTCCGTCACATGGTAATGCGTCAGCAACTGCACCTCCACGCCGACCTGGGGCAGCTTGTCGAACGTCGTCAGCGGAATAAGTGCGACATAGCCGACGCCATGAACGTCAACGGTCACGCGATGAGGCAGGGCTTCGGCCAAAATTCCACGCAGAAAAGCAATCATGCGCCATGAAGGCGAGGACGCGGAGCTGGTGCAAGCAGAGGTTTGATCTCACCGACAGCAAAGTCTTGAAACTGGATGCGCATGCTGCCGAACCCGGCTTTGATGACTGAATCCGTCATGCACCCCGCCGAAGTCGCCACAAGCTACGATGCCATCGCATCGCAATGGTCGAGCCCTGGCTTTGATCGCGAAAATGGCATCGTTGCTCACCGTCGTGCCTTGCAATTCCTCGCACACACCGGTCGCGCTCTCGATGTCGGCTGAGGCAGCAGCGGACGCATCATTGACCTGCTGCTCGCACGCGGCTTCGAGGTCGAAGGACTCGACATTTCGGCGGAAATGATCCGGCTGGCCCGCGAACGGCATCCGCGGGTCGTTTTTCATCATGCCGATCTCGTCGAATGGACGCCACCACACGCTTACGACTTCATCAGCGCCTGGGACAGCGTCTGGCATGTGCCGCTGACGGCGCAGGAGCCGGTATGGAGCAAGCTCATGAACGCGCTCGCGCCCGGCGGCGTGCTCATTCTCACCACCGGCGGTCTGGACGAGCCTGGAGAGGTGCAGAACGACGCCCTGGGCGTCCCCATGTATCACGCCGCGCCTGGCATCCCCGCCCTCACCCGCCTCATCGACGCCTGTTGCTGCGTGATTCGTCATCTGGAATATGACCAGTGGCCGGAGGAGCATCTGGTCGTGGTTGTGCAACGCGTGTGACGAAAGAAAAAAGGGCGGGAATGAAATCCCGCCCTCCGTGGAGTGATGGAGTTCGCCTCGGTCAGCTCGCCAGCTTCTCCATGAGCTTCTGGGTGCGCTGGATGATGCGTTGAGGTTCATCGAGGAGGCCGGCGCTGAGGAGGGCGTTGTCGAGGATCTGCTCGGTGATGAGTCCGGCCGTGTCGGGATCGCTCTTTTGAAGCTTGGCGAGGCCTTTGACGAGCTGGTGGCGAGGATTGATCTCAAAGATGACTTTCGGGCCGGGCATGCCGCTTTCTTTGCCGAGGGCTTTCATCATCTGGCGCATCTGCGGGGTCATTTCGCCTTCGGGGGTCAAGACGAGGGCCGGTGAGCCGACGAGGCGCTTGCCGGGGCGGACGGAGTCCACGCTGGCGGTGAGGCGTTCCTTGATCCAGTCGCACAGAGAGGTCGTTTCGGCCTCGGGGAGGGCTTCGCCGTCGGCGTCGCTGTCGCCGAGGTCGATGTCGTCGGCATTGACGGCTTTGAGGTCCTTGTCGTCGAACTTGTTGAGGCTGGAAACGACGTATTCGTCGATGGTCTCGAACATGTAGAGCACCTCGATGCCCTTCGCTTTGAAGGCTTCGAGATACGGGCCGCTTTCGATGGCATCGCGCGACGGGGCGACTTGGTAGTAGATGGCTTTTTGCTCGGAGGCCATGCGCTTCACATACTCGGCCAGGCCGATGGTCTCGCCGGGCTGGGTCATGCTGGACTCAAAGCGCAGGAGCTTCGCGATGGCTTCGCGGTTGGTGAAATCGGTGGCGACGCCTTCTTTGAAGAAGCGGCTGAAGTCCTTGTAGAAGCCGTTCCACTTCGCGGCGTCATCGGAGGCTTCCTTGTCGAGCTGCTTGAGCAGGCGTTTCACGACGACCTCGCCGATTTTGCGCACGAGGGCGCTGTCCTGCATGCTTTCGCGGGAAATGTTCAGCGGCAGGTCCTCGCTGTCGATCACGCCGCGGACGAAACGCATCCATTCCGGCAGCAGCTTCTTCGGTTTCGGGTCGATGAGCACCTTTTTGCAGTAGAGCGACACGCCGGGCTCCATCTGGCCCATGCCAAAGGACTCCATGTTTTGCGTGGGCGTGAAGAGCAGCGCATTGATGACGATGGGGCTGTCCGCCTGGAAGTGCATGCGGTAGCTGGGATCGTCGAAGGCGTGCGCGGTGAACTTGTAGAACTCGTTGTATTGCTCGTCGGTGATGCTGTCCTTCGACTTCAGCCACAGCGCCTCGACGGTGTTGACGCGTTCGCCATTGAGCAGGAGCGGGAAGCTGACGAAGTTCGAGTGCTTCTCGATGATCTGCTTCACGGTGTGGGCCTTGCAGAAGTCTGTGGCGTCCTCTTTGAGGTGCAGCACGATCTTGCAGCCGCGGTTCTGGTCGGGCGCTTCCTCGATGGTGTAGCTGCTCTGGCCGTCGCTGGTCCACACGAGATGCTCGCCGTCGTTTTTCCAAGAGTGCGTGTACACCTGCACCTTGTCGGCGACCATGAAGGCGGAGTAGAAGCCGACGCCGAACTGGCCGATGAGCGTGGCATCGCCCTGCTTGCCGGCATTCTTCAAAGCGGCGGCGAAGGCTTTGGAGCCGCTGTGGGCGATGGTGCCGAGGTTTTCGACGAGCTCGGCGCGGGTCATGCCGATGCCGGCATCGGCGATGGTGATGGTTTTCGCCGTCTCGTCGGTGGTGATGCTGATCTGCAGCTCGGCCTTGGCATCGAAGACATCCTTCTCCGTGAGCTGCGTGAGGCGCATCTTCTCCATCGCGTCGGACGCGTTGGAGACGAGCTCACGCAGGAAGATCTCGCGGTCGGTGTAGAGCGAGTGGATGACGATATCGAGGACTTGTTTGACTTCGGCCTGGAATTCGTGGGTCTGGCTCATGGTGGTGTGTTTTTTAGGGTTTGGGGGTGGTGAAGTTAGCGGGTCGGAATGCAGGGTCAAGAGTCGCGGTTCTCAGTTTGACTTTGCGGCTCCCTCCCCCACACTCGCGCCGCCATGGGACTCTTCGATTCACTCGCCAAAAACGCGCTGGGCGGCATGCTCGGCGGCAAACAGGACCCCGCCGCGATGCTCTCCGGCCTGCTCAGCGACGCCGGTGGCCTGCAAGGTCTGATGAGCAAATTTCAGAGCGCCGGATTCGGCGAACACTTTTCCTCCTGGGTCGGCACCGGTGAAAACCAGCCGATGAATGTCGATGAAGTGCAAAACGCCGTGGGTCTGGATGAAATCCAGCGCTTGGCGAGCAAGCTGGGCATGCAGTCGCAGACCGTCGTGCCGCTGCTGGCGCAGTTTCTCCCGCAGGTGATCGACAAACTGACGCCGAAGGGCCAAATCGACGAAAATCTTCCAAGCGGAGCCCAGATCCAAAGCGTGCTGACCAGTGTGATCAGCAGCAGCCTAGGCGGCATGTTTGGCGGCAGACGCTAAATTTGGCGCGCCATGCGGCGCGCTACCCACGTAACAACGCCGATGCTCCGACTCGCCCTCAAGATGCTATTTGGTGACACGGCGAAGTACCTGATGCTCGTTGCAGGCCTCACCGTGGCCACATTTTTGATGGCGCAACAGACGGCGGTGTTCTGCGGGCTGATGAGCTGGACAAAATCCACTTTGAAAAATGTCCCTGCCCCAATCTGGGTGGTGGAGGAGAAAGTCGAGCAGGTGAACGAGACCAATCCCCTGCTCGACACCGACGTGGCCCGCGTGCGCAGCGTGAGCAGCGTGGCCTGGGCCGCGCCGATCTACTCCGGCATCCAGCGCGTGCGTTTGGAGAATGGAAACTTCAAAATCATCCAGCTCATCGGCATCGACGCGAACACACTCGCCGGTGCGCCAGCACGCATGCTGGAGGGTGATTTGATGAAGCTCCGGCTGCCGCATTCCGTGGTTGTCGATGATCTCGGCGTGCTGCGACTGGCCAAAAAACGCGGCGACAAGGTGAAGCTCAATGATGTCTTTGAGATCAACGACCAGGAGGCACGCGTGGTGGGTATCGCCGATGCGGTGAACTCGTTCACCGGCGGGCCGTATGTCTGGACGACGTATGAACGGGCGCTGCAATACGTTCCGGCACAGCGCAAGATGCTTCAGGCCGTGATTTGCGCGCCACGCGAAGGCGTGAGCCTCGAGGAAGCCATCGCGGCCATTCGCCGTGAAACGGGTTTGAAGGCCTTCATCAACCGCGAAGCAGGCTTTGGCGAGTTCATGGATCAATCACCGGAAAAGCCGACGACCAATTTCAACGTCTCGACCGTGTGGTGGTATGTGAAGAACACCGGCATCCCGATTTCCTTTGGCACCACGGTCATCATCGGCCTGCTGGTGGGCATGGCGGTGAGCTGCCAGACGTTTTACTCGTTCGTGCTGGAGAACATGCGGCATCTCGGAGCCTTGAAGGCCATGGGGGCCTCGAACGGCACGCTTTGCCTGATGTTGATCGTCCAGGCCTTCACCGTGGGTCTTGTTGGCTACGGCATCGGGCTTCTCGGAACGGCGGGGTTTGCGTTTGGAGCACTGGAGAATGAGCAGCCGCCGTTCTACATGCCTGAGTTCGTGCCATTCGCCGTTCTGGCGGTTGTTTTTGGCATCTGCATGCTCGCCGCGCTCATGGGCATCTGGCGTGTGAGCAAGCTGGAGCCCGCGATGGTTTTCAGAAGCTGAGGCTACTCCAACTGCAGTTTCGCGAGCGAGCCATACAGACCGCCTGGCTTCGCGACGAGTTCATCGTGTGTTCCGCGTTCGAGGATTGCGCCGACGGACATGACGAGAATCTGATCGCAGCGACGCACGGTGCTGAGGCGGTGGGCGATGATGATGCTAGTGCGGTTCTCCATCAGCTTGTCGAGAGCATCTTGAACGAGTCGCTCGCTCTCGGCGTCGAGGCTGCTGGTGGCCTCATCGAGCACGAGGATGGCTGGATCGGCGAGAATGGCGCGGGCGATGGCGATGCGCTGGCGTTGTCCGCCTGAAAGCTGGGTGCCGCGGTCTCCCACGAGCGTCTGGTAGCCGTCGGTGAGTCCTGTGATGAAGTCATGGGCGTTTGCCTTCTTCGCGGCGCTGATGATCTCCTCCTCGGTGGCCTCCGGTTTGCCGTAGGCGATGTTCTCTTTGATGCTGCCGCCGAAAAGCAGCACCTCCTGCGGCACGAGGGCGAGATTGCGGCGCAGCGTGGTGAGCGTCAGCTCACGGATGGGGCGGCCGTCGATGCGGATTTCACCGCTGGTCGGGTCGTAGAAGCGGAACAGCAGCGAGATGCTCGTCGATTTACCCGAACCGCTCGGGCCGACGAGGGCGATGCGCTGCCCTGCCTTCGCGGTGAGGTTGAAATCACGCAGCACCACGGCCTCAGGTCGTGTGGGATAGGAGAAGCCGACATCGCGCATCTCGATTTCCCCGCGGAAGCGGACGGAGGCGGCTTTTTCGCCGTCCTCGGGCTCGGTTTCATCACGCAGGATCTCGCGGACACGTTCCGTGGCTCCGAGCGAACGCTGGAGCTGCGTGATCAGCTCGGGAAACTGCATGAACGACGCCGCGATCATGCCGCTGAGGCCGGCGAACTGGGTGAGCTCCTCCTTGCCGATCTCGCCGAAGTTCAGCATGCGCATGGCGAACCAGGTGACGAGGATCAAGGCCACGCTGAAGGCGAAAATGATGAATGCGATGAACGAGGCGCGAGGAATCGCCGCGCGCAGCACCGTGCGGAGGTATTCGCCGAGGTTCTTGTCATAACGCGCCATTTCATGGGCCTCATTGCGGAAGGCTTTCACGCTGACGATGCTCTGCAGGCTTTCATCCACCACTACCTGAGACGCGGCGAGGTTGTCCTGCGCTTTTTTGGTCAGCTTGCGGATGCGCGCGCCAAAGACGGCGATCAGGACGATCACCACCGGAATGGTGCCGACCATGAAGAGCGAGAGCTTCACTGACATGTTTAAAATGAGGATGAGGCAGAGCGAGAGCATCACCGTGTGCCGGATGAGCATCGGGATTGTCACCACCAGCGTCTCGCGCATGGCCTCGACGTCGTTGGCGAGGCGTGAGGCCAGTTCGCCGACACGGCGCTGGTTCAGCGTGGCCATGGGCAGGCGGATGATGCGGCTGAAAGTGTCCATGCGCAGCGAAGCGAGGGCGCGCTCCGATGCCTTGGCGAAAAGCATGATTCGGAAGAAGGCGATCACGGCCTGGGCGGCCACGATGCCGACCAGCATCCAGGCGCTGTCATTGAGTTCCGCCATCCACTCCGGCCCCTTCGCGCCCCCGATCCCCTTACCGGCCAGCGCGGCCAGCTCCTTGATGAAGAGGATGGTCATGCCGCCCGTGATCGCCAGCGCGATGAGCGCCGGGATGAACACATTGAAATGCGGCCGCAGATAGGTCAGGAAAAAGCCGGCGTCTTTCCACGCGGCACGGTCCCACAGTTTTTTACTCGCTCTTTCTTCAGACATTCTCGGGTGTTTTTAGTCCACGCGCACGGTCCAGCGGCGGGTCGGTTTGTCGGTGAGTTCCAGGACGCTCAGGCTCTGCGCGTCATCGCCTTGGCGCGAGCTGCGGGTGAGGAAGTAGTCACGACCGCCGCCCTTGAGGCGAAGGTTGATGCCGAGCTCGCTGTTGCCGTTGCCGATGGCCCACTCGTGACGGTAGAGATAGCTCTTCGGCAGCGTGATCGTAAGCCTGCGGCCGCCATTCGCCGAGCTGCTGAGCACGGCCTGAATCTCCGCCGCGTCAAACTCCGCCGCGTAGCCGCTGCCGAAGGCCCACGGCGCGATTGGATCGACGGTTCCCGGTCCGTCACCCGCCTTGCCGGTGATTCGCAATGCCGCCGTCGCTCCGGGAGTGAGGCGCTCGCCATAGCTGCGGGCATCGAGATTCAAAAGCACCTCGTAGGCCGTGCCGGCGCTTGTGTCCTCGAGATCGACGCCGGCGAGATTGAGCGTCAAAAACAACTTCATGTTGTCCGCGTCCGCCCGCAGTGTGACTGAACTGGCTTGACCATCAGCGGCGGCCAGCGGCACGACTTCTTTCAGGCCAAAGTTTCGCGTGATCTCGAGATAACGGTCAAAAATCTGCCTCACGCCGTTCGCGGACACAGAAAAGTTCAACGGCACGCGCTGGCGGAAGGGAGCTGCGGAGTCCGCAGGCAGCGCTAAGGATAGCTGGAGCGTCTCCGAGCCATTGGCCTCCAATGACACCTTGCCTTCCTGAGTTTTCCCTGCCCATGAGGACTCCCATGTGGCCGCGAGCGATGCCCCTGTGCTGTTATCGATCTCCAGTTCGGGTTTGAAATCGGATTCCAAGTTGTAGGCCACACGGGCGTTCCAGGAAAGGCTGAAGGGCTTCAGCGGTGCCACGAGGTCTGTGATGCGTGACTCCTGGCCTGCGATCACGAGCACGGGGAGTCGCACTTTGCCGTCGTTGAGCGGCAGTTGCAGCGTGTCCGTGATCGTGTAGGCGACTGTCACATTTTCTTTCGCGCCGGCTGCCAGCGTGAGCTGCGGGTTCGCCTCCTTGAGCTTCAAGCCGCGCGGCACCAATGGCAGCACGGTCAGCGTTAGTGAATCGCGCGCGGTGTTGGTGATGTCGAATCCGAGCTTCAGCTTCCCCTGCCCTTCCAAAACGGCCTGCGCCTCGCCCAGTTTCCAGGTGACGGACGGCGCGCCGTTCATCACATCTTCATAAAGGATGCCGCCCATGGCCGCGTGCATCTCCGTCGAAGGAGTTGACGGTTTGTTGCCGCTGGAAGCGATGTTGAGACGACTCTGATACTGCTGGATCAAGGCCGGAAAGAGCAGGTGCGCCTCGCTGGTGCCTGATGGCAGCGAAATCAGGCGGGAGAAGTCGCCCAGATCGGAGAAAATGAGGCCTTCCTTCTCACAAAACTCACGCATCACACTGCTGGGGCCGCGGGTGAGGGCCAGGCTCTTTTCCTCGGGGTCGAAGGCCTGCGGCACAGGACCGGCCACAATGACCTCCAGGCGGTGCGTCCGCGCCGTGTCCAGCAGACTGCGCAGCGCGGCCGCCACATCGGCGGACGAAGCGCCCGCCAGGCCATCCTCCAGGCCGTGCGCGAGCAGAACGATGTCAGGGCTGCCTTGAAAGCCCGCCGTCGCCAGCGCGGAAGCCGCGGACACGATGCCCGTCGTGCGCACCGGTTGCAGCAGGATCTCCGGCCCCAGCATCATGCTTTCCTTGCTGCGGAGCTTCGAGCCCGGACGAATCACCAGCACGCCGCCCGTGTAGTAAAACTGGTTCGCCAGCGCCTTCGCGAACTCGCCCGCGAAGCTCCTCAGCAGCGGATCGACGTTCTTTTCGACTTTCGCCCCGTCGAGGATCGCATCCCCCAGCACCACGATCTGCACGCGCTCGCGCCGGGTCAGCTTGAGCAGCGTCCTGGGCAGGAATTTCTGCCAGCGGTCGCGCTGGACGGGCGACAGGTCGAAATACGTCTGCGGCTTCAGATCCGGCGTCGGCAGCCTGGCCTCGGCCTCGCGGGCGGCGGCCTGCAAGGCAGGCAGGTCGGGCTTTGCCTCGGCAGGAGCCGCCGCAGGGGGCACGGCGGGTGCGAGAGCGGCCGGCGGAACCTCCGGAGTCTGCGAGCGCAGGACATTCACCGCCAGCAGCGCCCAGGCGCTGAGAATGGGGAAAAGCGTTCGGTTGGAAAACATGCTTCCGCTATCTCAGCGAGACCGGCGGCGGCTGCAACCGGGGAGTGCGCCGCCTGCGGGAACATTCAGCTCATCAGCCGGCCTCATCTCAGCTTTTCCCTACAGAGAACTTGGTCCGCGAAACGCAAAAATTGTTCCCGTTGCTGATCTGCCGGACCGTCTCTCCCTGCTGGGGCTTTTGCCACAGGGCGGTCTTCTTTATCTCGCTTTGGACAAGTTCTGCGGTTACTCGACTCGCACCACGCTGAAGATCATGGGCTGGTTCATCGGCCTGCACCTGATATTGAGCTTGATCGTGTCATTCCTCTTTTAATCTCCTGCCATGTCCACGCTCGCCCCCGCCGCTGTTTTGTATGAAGCGAAGAAGCCGTTGAAGATCGAAGACGTCCGTGTCCTGCCGCCGCAGAAGGGCGAGGTGACGGTGCGCATGAAGGCGGCGGGTGTGTGCCACAGCGACCTGCATGTGATGAAGGGTGATCTTTCGATGCCCATGCCGATCATCCTCGGTCATGAGGGCTGCGGCGTGATCGAGGCCGTGGGCGAAGGCGTGACCGCCGTCGAAGTGGGAGATCACGTGATCCTGGTCTGGCGCGGCTCGTGCGGGAAATGCGAGTATTGCAGCTGCGGACGCCCCGCGTTGTGCGACATGGGCACGGCGATGCGCTTCACCGGCCTGATGCCCGACGGCACGACACGTTTTCAGAACTCCGCAGGCGAGAGCATCCGCCACTACGCGGGCGTCTCGGCCTTTTCCTCGCTCGCGACGATGCCGCAGGCCTCCGTGGTGAAGATTCCGAAGGAGTTCTCCTTTGAAAAGGCCGCGCTGATCGGCTGCGGCGTGATCACCGGCGTGGGTGCCGTGGAACGTGCCGCGAGGGTGCAGCCAAACAGCACCGTCGCCGTCATCGGCTGCGGCGGCATCGGCTTGAACATCGTCCAGGGCGCTCGCATGGCCGGGGCGCGGCAGATCATCGCGGTGGACAAATTTCCACGCAAGGAAGCCGACGCGCGGCAGTTCGGTGCCACGGATTACGTGGATGTGAATGCCGGTGATCCCGTGGAGGCGATCAAAGCGCTGACCGACGGCAAGGGCGTTGATTATGCCTTCGAGGCCTACGGATCAGGCAAAACGGCCGAGCAAGCCTTCGATGCCACCAAGAAGGGCGGCATGTGCGTGATGGTGGGCATCACCAGCGCGGCGGATCGGGCGGCCATCAACGTGAACCAGCTCGTCTATGCCGAGAAAACCCTGCGTGGCAGCCTTTACGGCAGCACCCAGCCGCGCACGGACCTTCTTCTGCTCATCGGCATGCACCAGTCTGGCCGCCTGATGCTCGACGAACTCGTGACGAAGCGCTACCCGCTCGAAGGCATCAACGACGCCTATGACGCGCTCCAGCGTGGCGAGGTGGCGCGGAGTTTGATTGTGTTTGAGTGAGGACTCACCCAATGGCCCGCTTCAAAGCGTTCTTCGTGATGCGCTGCACGCGATCATCAGGTCCATGCGGACGTGAGTAATGACTCCACGGGATCATGTGGCCGGGAGGATCGCTCAGGCCCTGGCTCCAGAAGATGGTGGTGGCGTTGAAGACGATGTTCTTTTTCGGACCTTCGAAAACGGTGGCCGCGTACTTGCCGAGGCGTGTGCCGCCGGCCCACACATTACCCTCGGCGATGACTTCGAGGCCGACGCGGGCGGTCTCGGGATCGCCGTGGAATTCCCAGCCGACGAGGCCGGGGATGCTATCGCCCATTTTCATGCCGGTGCCTTCGAAGAGCCAGTGATCGGGCTTCGCGCAGGTCCAGTCGCCGCCGCCGTTGAAGGGGACGATGGTGCGTGCGCCGATGATGTCGCGCTCGTCAGGGCCGGGGTTTTCAAAGGGGCCAAGCACCTTCGAGTAGGCCTCTTTTTCTTCCTCGCGGAACTCACCGAAGCAGGTTTCGCGGGTGAGGCGGCGGTTCGCGTCGCCCTTGGCGTTCGGAGTGAAGGGTGTGACCATGTACACGTCGTTCGCCGAGAGCCACAGCACGCTGAGGCCGTTGGCGATGGCCTGCTTGACGTTGTGGAACTGGCGTACGTCCCAGTATTCGTCGTGACCGATGCTGATCATCGTTTTGACGCGGCTCAGATTCGCGGGATCGAGATTATCGACGTTTGAGCAGTAGGTGACATCGTAGCCTTCCTTTTCGAGCCAGTAGCAAAGCGGGTATTCCCACAGCAAAAACTCGCCGCTGCCCATGCTCTGCGGGTTGTCGAAGATCTGCACGTATTTGCCGTAAGGCCGGTCAAAGCTGACGCTGACGCCGGGTGCGTGAGCCGCACGCGGATCGGTGTAGAGCGACTCATGCACCGGCCATTGGTTGTAGGCCTGCCAGGTGTTGTCGCTGCATTGGAAGAGGATGTCGGCGGGACGGTCGTCTTTGACGATGAAGATGACGTAGCTTTGCCAATAAGGCTTGTCGGCGGCCTCCGGCACGGTGGAGAGACGACCGAGATAGACGCCGCTGGGCCAGTCGGCGGGAATGATGAGCGAGGTCGAGGCCTCCCACTGGCATTCGCGCAGGCGTTTGTCTCCCATCTCGGGCACGGGCTGTGTTTTACCTTCGAAGGGGCCGAGCGTGGTCATCAAACGCGAGCCGATGCCTTCGTAGTAGCCCATGCGGAAGATCTCGATCGTGAATTTCGCCGCTGGCTTGGTGCTGACGAAAATATCGAGCTTCTCACCCGCCTGCACCGACTGGCGGGAGCAGTAGCCTTCAATCAAGGAGGTTCGGTGGGACTTTGCGTCATCGGGACGCATGCGCGTGAGCTGGAAGCTGGTGCCGGGCTTGGCATTCTCGCTCTTGATGAGATCAGGCTGGCGTTTGTCGGAAGAGGCAGACATGAGTGCCCGAGTTCCCGTCGCGGCGGCGATGGCAGTAGTGGTCTTGAGGAAATCGCGGCGGTCCATGATGGGTAAACCTACGTCGCGTCGTTTGCTGGTCATGCTTCGCGCTCTCTTTCTCCTCGTCTTTTGCCCCTTAACGTTGGCGCAGGCCCTGGCACCTGTGAAAATCGTCCTCGCAGGTGATTCGACGGTGGCGAGTGTTCCATCCCCTCCGAGGGACCGTCCCACGCTGGCGGGCTGGGGCCAGATGCTGGGCGAGTTCCTGCCGCAGGCGCAGGTGGTCAACCATGCGCGCTCCGGCACGAGCACGAAGAGCTTCCGCGACCTCGGCTTGTGGGATCGCGTGCTCAAGGAGAAGCCGCAGTGGGTGCTGATCCAGTTCGGCCACAACGATCAAAAGGACGACCCGAAGCGCCACACCGATCCCGCAACGAGTTACCGTGAGAACTTGAAGACCTTCATCCGCGAAGTGCGTGAGAGCGGCGGCAAACCGGTGCTGGTCACCTCCGTGGCGCGGCGGGTTTATGTCGATGGGAAGATGACCACCTCACTCACGCCTTATGTCGAGGCAGCCAAAGCGGTCGCCAAAGAGACACAGACTCCAGTGATTGATCTGCATCAGGCCAGCTTCTCGTTGTTTGACCAGATGGGAGAAAAATTCTGCCAACTCTACGGACCGTCGTTGGAGGACCGGTCGCATTTTTCCGCCGTTGGTGCTCGCATGATCGCCCGGTTGGTGGCCGAAGGACTGGAGCGTGAAGTGCCTGAGTTGCGCCCGCATCTGCAACTACTGCCGCCGATGCCGAAAGGCGTGCCCTTAGAGCTGGATCGACGAATCGCGTCCGAAGGCTACGATGGCAAGACCTGCTGGGTGCATCCGCGTGCGGGCGCGATCCCAGGAAAGCCCTTAAGCGTGGTTCTCACGATGCAAAAACTGCTCCTGAGTGGCAGCGATGTGTTTTTCGCACTGAATGACACGCGCAGCGATGATCTCTGCAAAACGTGGAGTGCCATCACGGAACATGGAGACACATTGGGCCGGCGAAACGAGTCGGAGGGCGTCGTGGTGGCCACCTGTGACTTCACGCCGAAATGGCACGCTAAGAGCGGCAAACTGCTCGGCATCGGCCACACCGTCCGCTACAGCGGTGACAAGGTCATCCACGACCGCAAACGAGAGACCGCATGGTCGGTCTATGATGACCAAACACGCCAGTGGAGCGCGTGGACGACACTTGAGATGCCCGACGAGCCGCGATTCCACAGCGCGGGCGCTGGCAGTGTGCAACGTGTCGATCTCGACAACGGCGACATCCTGTTGCCCATCTATTTCAAAGGAAAAGCCGACAAATACTACTCCGTCACCGTGCTGCGCTGCTCCTTCGACGGCACGAAGTTGAAATATCTCGAGCATGGCGATGTTCTGACGCAGGAATCCGGCCGCGGCGTCTATGAGCCCTCGCTGATTCGCTGCGGCGGGCGATTTTACCTCACGATGCGCAACGACACGGCGGGTTACGTCTCCGTGAGCGACGACGGCATTCATTTCACCAAGCCATCAATGTGGTGCTGGGAGGACGGCAGCGAACTGGGCAATTACAACACGCAGCAGCACTGGGTGACGCACGGCGGGCGGCTGTATCTCGTTTACACACGCAAAGGCGCGCACAACGACCATATCTTCCGGCATCGCGCGCCGCTTTTCATGGCTGAGGTGAGCCAAGATAGGCTGCGTGTGAAACGAGACACCGAAGTCGTGCTCGTGCCGGATCGCGGCGCAAGGCTCGGCAATTTCGGCGTGTGCGAGGTTGGTGAGAACGAAACCTGGGTCACCGTGGCCGAGTGGATGCAAACTTGGTCGCCCAACGTGGTCATCAAACCTGGTCATCCACTGGGCGCGAACAACCGCGTGCATGCGGTGCGTATTCTTTGGAAATAACCCTGCCATGCCACTGCATCTCACCAACCGCCGTCAGTTCATCACCCAACTCGGAGCCGCCGTCGCGCTGGCGAACATCGAAACTGCAGCCGCGGAGGTGGACGCGGACTTGATCGCCATTTTGAACGACACACACATCGGCGCGCAACACCCGGCGGGAGCCTCGATCCCGACCAACCTCCGAAACACCATCGAATGGCTGCTGGCGCTGCCAAAGAGGCCCGCCGCAGTGATCATCAATGGCGATCTGGCCTTGAAGGACGGCCAGCGCGGCGATTACGAGCACTTTGCGCGATTGATCACACCACTGCGTGATGCGGGAGTGCCGCTGCATCTCACCATGGGCAACCACGATGACCGCGCCGTGTTTTACGACGTGCTGAAGACCGAAAAACCGGAGTCACCCGCCGTGGAGTCGAAACACGTCGGCGTGGTCCAACTTCCCGGCATGAACCTGTTTCTGCTCGACTCGCTGAAGGCCACGATGGTGACGCAGGGGCTCATCGGCGACATGCAGATGGCCTGGCTGACGAAACTGCTCGATCAGCATGCCGACAAGCCCGCGCTGCTCTTTGCGCATCACAATCCGCGCCTCGGCGGCGATCCCCTGCACTTCCCCGGCGGCCTCGAAGACTCGGAACCGCTGTGGAAGGCCATCGCGGCGCGGAAGCACGTCAAAGCCTACATTCACGGCCACATCCATCATCGCGACTTCTACGAACACGAAGGCGTCCACATCCTCAACACGCCTGCTACCTCGTATGTGGCCGACAAGAAGACTTCCACCACCGGCTGGACCATGCTGCGCCTGACGGCGGACGGAGCGGAGGTGACCACGCACACGCATCAGGGCGATCACGCGTGGAACGGCGCGAAGGTGCGGCTGAAGTGGCGGGTGTGACTTTTGCGTTCAATTCAACGCATTTTCCGCGTGCGTTCCAAACCGCACCCGCTAACCTCGTGGCTCCCGCTTCCCAAACCAAGCATTCAATCATGAGCAAATCCGCACCCAAACTTCACAACGCGATGTGGCCCGGCCTCGTCGGCAAAGGCACAGGCGAAGGTCAGGAACCCCCGATCAGCCTTGAGCGCATGCTCGACCTCACCGCCGCCGCCAACGTGAACGGCCAGAAATTCGAGGGCATCGATTACTTCCTGTTCCTGCCGCACACCGATCCGAATGCGAGCGATGACGAGTTGAAGAAGATCGCCGACCTCATCGCCTCAAAAGGCTTCACCGTCGGCTCCCTCGTGGCGCCGGTCTGGCCGGGCACCGTGGGTGACTCAGCGATGGGCGATGACGCGCAGCAGGAAAAATTCCTCAGCGCCGTGAAGATGGCCTGCCGCATCGCCAAGGTCTTCAACGCGCACGGCGTCCGCAAATACGGCGTCATCCGCATCGACTCCGCCGAGTTCGGCGTCGCCAAATGGCGTGAGAACCCGAAGGCGAATACCGCGCGCATCATTGACACCTTCAAGAAGGCCGCCGCCATCGCCGCTGACAGCGGTGAGCGTCTTGCCGCCGAAGGTGAAATCTGCTGGGCAGGCATGCACTCGTGGAAGGACATGCTCGACGTGCTCGAAGGAGTCGGCATGCCGAACGCGCTCGGTTTCCAGGCCGACCTGGCCCACACCTACCTCTACACTCTCGGCTACAATGCCCCCGAGCACGCTTTGCTCAAAGAAGGCTACAGCGATGCTGAGTTCTGGGCCGCCTACGAGAAGATGACCGATGCGCTGCGTCCCTGGACCATCGACTTCCACGTCGCGCAGAACGACGGCACCGTCCACGGCGCCGGCTCGCACGACAAGACCGGCAAGCACTGCCGCGCTGACGATCCGAACGGCAAGCTCGACATCACCAAGGCCTCCGGCTACTGGCTCAAGGACGCCGCCGCACGCGGCATCCAGCACATCTGCTGGGACGGCTGCATGTTCCCGAACGCCGTGCTCGAAACGCCGGATACCTGGAACAAGATCCTCGCCGCGATGATCAAGGTGCGCGATGCGCACGGCTGGTAAGCCTGAATGGGTTCCCAAACGCCGCAGAGGAAACTCTGCGGCGTTTTCATTTCCACCTCAGAACGCATGTATCGCCTGCTTGTCATGCTCCTCACGCTCGCCTCCTGTGCGGGCATGCCCACCCGTGCCACGCTGCCGTCTGAGATTACCGCCGTGCTGCCCGCAAGCTGCCAGCAGGTGCTCTTTGTCACCGCCGTCGACGACAAGACCAGGGCGGCGGAGTTGCTCCTATTTCACCGCAACTCGGCAGATGTCTGGAAGTGTTTTAGCAATGCGATTCCCGTGCGTATCGGCCGCCACGGGCTTGCCTGGGGACTTGGCGAGCCCGCTTTGCCAGTGCCTGATGGATTTCGTCTCAAACAGGAAGGAGACGGCTGCGCTCCGGCGGGCATCTTCCGCATCACGCAGGCCTTCGGCTCCGAGCCAAGGGCGAATTGGATCAAACTGCCCTACATTCACTGCACCTCACATCATTTCGGCATCGACGACATGCGTTCTCGTCACTACAACCAGATCGTTGATGCGCGTGAAGTGGTCTGCGACTGGAGCAGCCCTGAGACGATGGTGCCCGCCGGTGGCTGTTACAAACTCGGTGCCGTGATTGCCCACAATCCGCAGAACCTGCCCGGACGCGGCTCCTGCATATTCCTGCACCTCTGGCAGGGAGAAAACGTGCCCACCTCCGGCTGCACAGCAATGAGCGAGGAGAACCTGCGCTCCATTCTCATGTGGCTGGACCCCGAAAAAGATCCACGGCTGGTGCAACTGGTGCGGAGCCGGGAATGAGCAAGGATCAGCGATGTTCGATCACATCGTCTGATTGGAATCGGATCTTTGGCAGCGCCGCGTAGCGGTCGTCAGGGTGGCGATAGCCGGCGGGGCACAGCACGGCCGCAGTGAGACCTTGGGCTTCGAGACCGAGCAGCTCGTCGTACTTGGCCGCGACGAATCCTTCCATCGGACAGGTGTCGATACCGACCAATGCGCAGGTCGTCATGAACTGGCCGAGGGCGATGTAGGCCTGCATTTTGGCCCATTCCTTCGTCATGTAACCCTGCGCCTGGGTGCCAGCGACCATCTTGCGGAAGCCGGCGAGCGATTCAGCGCTGCCACCGCGGACCTCCACCATGCGGGCGATGAACGAATCGAGATCGTCGAGGCTGTAGGCTGTTTTCACGGCCATCACAACGAGGTGTGAACAGTCGGCCACCTGCCGCTGCCGCCACGAATGAGCGACCAACTGCTCACGCAGTTCCTGATCCCGCACCACGATGAATTTCCACGGCTGCAGGCCATAGCTCGACGGGGTGAGCACGAGGGACTCCTCCAGGGCGGACCATGTGTCGGCGGGAATTTTCTTCGTGGGGTCGAAAACCTTGGTGGCGTAGCGCCAGTTCAGGGCGGCGAGGATCTCGGAGGTGGTCATGCGCAGCTGTTTTGACACGCTACGGGCCGGTCTGCAAACAGAGATCGGCTCCCATGAAGTTCCGGGTCTGAAGAAAAACTTACATCTTGAGATGGCGTGGATATTGCACAGATGCCCGCTTCTGACTTATCTTTAAGCCAACCTTCCCCTGTTTGTGCAGTCCATGTATTACATCGCCAAAGGCCAGAAGACGCTCGGTCCCTGTTCCAAGGACGATCTGCGCAATTTTCTCGCTTATGGGTCGATCCGTGACAGCGATCTGGTGAAGCGGGAAGACGAGGAGCAGTGGCGGCCGGTATCGACACTGCTCGAACTGAACCTGACAGGCGAGGTTCTGGCTGACGGGCTCACCGTGAAGCCCGCCCGCCGCAGGGTGGCCCGCTACCGCGATTACGACCGCGTGCCCTACAACCAGCGCTGCGGCGCCGTGCTGAGGCGGATGTTCTTTGGCTTTTTGTTTCTACCGCCTCTGCTCTGGTGGGCGGCGGTGTCGATCTATTCAGACCATATCTTCCGCCGTAAAAAGGATGAAAACGGTTATCTCATGGTCTGGGGCCGTTGGGTGGAAGTCCTGGTGACCTTCATGATCATCATCAACGCCGTCGCCTGGTGGGCGGGCATCACCTACGCCTCGTGGATTCTCGGCCCCGGCCTCACGGAGCTGGGCAAGGGCATGCGAGAGGCGTGGGATGTGATCAAAGGCCTTTTCAATGACATGGGCATGTGAATTCCGGTTCGGCCGGAAATGCCAGGCAAGACGCGGATTGGCATTCCCTGTGCAGGATTTGGCATCGTCGGGCTGATCTGACACGATGTCGATGAGGGCCGCGTTGGTTGCGCAATGAAAGCCACGCTGCATCTCCCGCTCGTCGCTGTCGCCGCCTGCTTGATCGCGCCATTGCAGGCCGCTGACACTTCCGCCGCTTCCAAACAAATTGACGTTCTTCTGGCTCAAAGCTGGAAGAAGAACCACATCACGCCAAACCCGCTCGTTGATGACGCCACGTTTCTACGACGTGCTTATCTGACCGTCGCCGGTCGAATACCCACCCTGGACGAAGCAAAAGCCTTTCATGCGTGCCAGGCGCCCGACAAGCGCTCCAAGCTCATCGACTGCCTGCTCGGAAGCGAGGGTTATGTGCATCACGCCTTCAACTATTGGGCCGACGTGCTTCGCGCCCAGAGCTTGGGCGTCGGCGGCAGCACCACGGCGCAGCAATACCTGAACTTCATCCGCGAATCCCTGCGCACGAACAAACCATGGGACCAAATGGCCCGCGAACTGGTTTCCAGTGAAGGAACCTGCTTCGACACCGGCGCGATCGGCTACTACATGCGCGACCGCGGCATGCCGCTCGACAATTTGTCCAACACGACGCGCATCTTCCTCGGCACGCGCATGGAATGCGCGCAGTGCCACGACCATCCCTTCGACAGATGGACGCAGAAGCAGTTCTACGAGATGGCTGCCTTCACCCACAACATGAGCGCCACCAGCTACCGCTCGAAGGGCAATGACGAGGTGCAGAAAATGATGCGCGCTGACAAGACGCTCGACAGCCAGACGCGCGACCTCATGCGTCAGGCGCTCAACGAGGCGTTCCGGCCGCTGCGGGACACGCTTGTGGTGCAAAACAAGGGCAGCCTCCGTCTGCCACACGACTACAAGTACTCCGACGCGAAGCCGAAGGATGTGGTGCAGGCCTCGGTGATGTTCGACAAGCCGGTGACGATGACAAAGGAATCGAATGCCATCGACGAGTTCGGAAAATGGCTCACCTCGCCGGAGAATCCACGTTTCACCACGATCATCGCCAACCGCCTGTGGAAGCGTGTCTTCGGAGCGGGCATTTACGAGCAGGTCGATGAGATGATGGACAACAGCGTGGCCTCGAATCCCGAATTGATGAGCTTTTTGGAGAAGCAGATGGTCGCTCTGAAATACGACATGAAGGCCTACTTGCGCATGCTGCTGAACACCCAGCTCTTTGCCCGTGAGAGCACGAAGGAAATCAGCCCCGGCGTACCTTACTACTTCCAGGGGCCGGTTTTCCGCCGCATGACGGCCGAGCAGGTGTGGGACTCGCTTGTCGCCCTCGTCAGCCCCGATCCCGAGCAGCCGAACTGGACGGCCCGCGAGCGTGAGAAGCGCGATCTCGAAAACCGCCGTCGCTTGGCGCAAATCCTCGACCAAACCGAGGCACCACTGCTCTTTGAAGCCTCCAAGGCCGTCGCAGATGCCATGCGCGAGCAGAACAAGGAGTTCGACGCGCTGCGCAAGGAACTCGACGAGGCCCGTGGGAAGGACCACAAGGAAAAGGCCAAGGATATCCAGCGCCGTCTCGGTCAGAGCCAGCGCATCTTGCGTGAGAACGTCTCGAAGCATTTCTATGCCGCCGCGAAGAAGTCCGGCAACGAGAAGATCCAGGCCGAATTGGCCGCCGTGAGCGGTGGTGGCTCGATGGACATGGCGATGATGAATTTGATGGAAGACACACGCGTTGATGCCCGCGACATGCCGCTTGATCCCAAGCTCATAGCTCGCGTCAAGGCAGACGAGCAGGTTCTCGGCATCAAGGATGCAAAAAGCGCCAAGAGTTACGAAAACTACCAGAAGACACTGCACCAAACTTGGAGCCGTGCATCTGAGCAGCCCTCCCCCGCGCCACGCGGTCACTTCCTGCGTGAGTTTGGCCAGAGCGACCGCGAGATCATCGAAAACGCCAGCGACGAGGCCAGTGTGCCGCAGGCCCTGACCATGATGAACGGCTCGCTCTTGAGCCAGATCACCAGCGCGTGGTCCGCGCTCAGCATCAACCTCCGCAAAGCGACGACGAACGAGGACAAGATCAACACCTTCTTCCTAAGCCTCTATTCCCGCCTCCCCAACGCCAAGGAAAAAGCCCAGATGCTGCAAACCCTCGAATCCTACGCCTCCAACAAGAACCTGTGGGAGGACATCACCTTGGCTGCCCTTAGCACCCAGCGCTTCATCTTCGTCGAATAGCTCCACTTGAAACTTTATACCTGAAACTCTTATGAACTCCGATCTTTCCCGCCGCTCCGTGATGACCCGCATGGCGCAATCCTGCCTCGGCGTCGGCCTGCTTCCTTCCATGGAGCATCTTTTCTCGTCCAAAGCTCTCGCAGCTGGCGAAGGAGCCGCTGTGGCGAAGCAGGCGGCCACGGCGCACAATGTCATCTTCCTCTACATGACCGGTGGACAGAGCCATCTGGACACGTGGGATCCGAAACCGGACAACAAGGAGGTCGCCGGGCCGGTAAAGGCCATCAAGACAAGCGCGGATGGAGTTCAGATCAGCGAATACCTGCCGCGCATGGCAAAGCAGATGCACCACGCCTGTGTCATCAACTCCATGGCCACCAACACGGCCGCGCACGAGCAGGCGAATTACTTCATGCACACCAGCTTTGGCCTGCGCAGCACCATCAAGCATCCCGGCATGGGCGCGTGGCTGAGTTTCTTCCAGGGCAGTGGCAATCCGGCCCTACCGGCTTATGTTTACGTCGGAAACGACAGCCGCCATCCCGGCGCGGGATTCTTCGCGAAGAAACACGGTCCTCTCATGGTCAACAACCCAGAGGCCGGCCTGCAAAACGTGCGTCCACCCAAAGGTGTGACCGACGAACGCTTCGCCATGCGCCGCGAGCTCGCAGGCGCTCTCGATGCGGAGTTTCAGGGCAAATGGGACACGCGCGGCGTGAAGGCGTATGCCGACATGTATGATGACGCGGTCAAACTCATGAAGAGCGAGGACCTCGTGGCCTTCGATTTGACCAAGGAACCGGATGATCTCCGTCAGGCCTATGGCAAAGACACCTTCGGCCAGGGCTGCCTGCTCGCCCGTCGTCTCGTCGAGCACGGCGTGCGCTTTATCGAGGTCAGTTTCGGCAGTTGGGACACGCATGTGGCCAATTTCATCAACACGCCGCGTCTCTGCGACACGCTCGACACAGCGCTCTCCGCGCTCGTCACCGATCTGGAGCGTCGCGGTATGCTCGACAGCACGATGATCGTTGTCAGCTCCGAGTTCGGTCGCACGCCAAAGATCAATCAGAACCAGGGGCGCGACCACTATCCTGTCTTCAGCTCGGTCATCATCGGCGGCGGCATCAAGGGCGGCATGAAATACGGTGCCACTGACAAGGACGGTGCCCAGGTCGCCGCCGACAAAGTCGGCCCGCCTGATCTCAATGCCACCATCGGTTACGCGCTCGGTCTTCCGCTGGACCAGGTGATCTTCAGCCCCAGCAAGCGCCCCTTCACCGTCGCCGACAAAGGCCAGCCGCTGACGCATCTCTTTGCTTGAGAGGGCTGCTCTTTAGTGGCCTTGGCCACGGTGTCGCCTTATTCTGGTTGGTTGACTCAATGGATATCGTCTTCGATCCGCGAAACTTCCTCAACGATTACCATAGAGCCTACGACCTCCAAGGAGAGCACGGCTACGATCGCACCGAACCCGTCATCATCGGTCTCGACATGAACAAGCACGCGCTCTCGTGGCTTAATTGGACTCCTCCTTGTCCAATGACGACGAGCCGCGGGAATCTTCACCGCAGACGCATAGCCTGAGAAAAAACGCCGCCCCGGTTCCCCGGAGCGGCGTTTTTTTGCGAACGATCCTCGACCAACCGATCAGAACGAAATCTGCACGCCGGCCATGAAGGTGCGGGCGGCGCCGGGGACGACGATGTGTTGATTCACGGAGCCGGTGTAGAAGGTGGAGTCGAAGAGATTGTCCACGTCGAAGGTGACGCGGACATTTTTTGTGGCCTGCCAGTAGGAGAGGGCGCGGACGGTGGTGTAGTCTGGCAGGTCAAAGGTGCCGGCGTCATTGCCGGTGCGCTCGCCGACGTAGGACACGCCGCCGCCGATGCCTAGCTTGCCGTATTTGCCGAGGTCAAACTCCTGCACGGCGAGCATGTTGGCGGTGATGCTGGGGATGTTCAGCAAAGCGGTGCCGGTGGCAAAGGCCTCGCTTTCGTCGATCTTCGCGTGCTGGTAGGTGACGCTGGCAGAGAGGCGGAAGCTGTCGGTGAGGTTGCCATTGAGATCGAATTCCACACCGCGGCTGTTTACCTGACCGCCGTTGATCATGAAGTTGCCGAGCGGGTCGGTGGGATCAAAGCGCAGGACGTTGCGC
>Ga0315900_10003678_pt1 | contig 22217 bp, 21 predicted proteins | sample LakEriMetagenome_FD_203521 | JGI IMG/M metagenome (GOLD analysis project Ga0315900, IMG submission 203521) | Freshwater fungal communities from buoy surface, Lake Erie, Ohio, United States - Buoy 12 MA114 | ecosystem: Environmental > Aquatic > Freshwater > Lake > Lake biofilm | place: USA: Lake... | reverse complement strand
TGCATCGCGGTCGCACTGAAGATGGCGTCGGCCGGATGGTCGGTCGGAGCGGGCGGCGGAGGCTCGCTGCCGACTTCATCGTCCACTTCGCCGTGCGCGCTGTGGTCCATGCCTTCCATTCCCGACATGCCGCCCATGTCTCCCGTCGGGGCGTCCCCGGCCGGCAGTTCGGTCGGCCAGTCCATCGCCGGCATGGCGTCGTCTTCCGGCGCGCTCTCCGGCGCCGGCGCGAGTGTGGGAACCGCGGCTTCGGGCGTGGGCTGCGCCGGCATCGGATGGTGTGGATGGTGCTGCGCGAATGCCGGCGTCGCGAACACCAGGCCCAGAGCGGTCAGACAGGCGGCGCGGATCATCGGGCCGCCTCCGCCATCGGGCGCACGCTCACCACGCGGAACATGCCCGCGTGCATGTGGTAGAGCATGTGGCAGTGGAACGCCCAGTCGCCCGGCGCATCCGCGGTAAGGTCGAAGGTGACCTTGCCGCCGGGCGCGACGTTCACCGTATGCTTCCGTGGATGCCGGCCCTTGGGCCCGGTGAGCAGTTCAAAGAAATGCCCATGAAGATGGATCGGGTGGGCCATCATCGAGTCGTTCACGAGCGTCACGCGGACCCGTTCGTTCAGGCGGAACGGGATCGGCTCGGTCACTTCCGAGAACTTCTCGCCGTCGAACGACCACATGAAGCGCTCCATGTTGCCGGTCAGATGCAGTTCCAGGGCGCGAGAGGGCGTGCGCGTATCGGGGTTGGGGTCGAGCGCTTCCAGGTCCGTGTAGACCAGCACCTTGTGACCGACGTCCTCGAGACCCTGTCCCGGCTCGCCGGTGCGATCCACCGGCATGGGTGAAAGGGTCTGGACGCCAGGCCCCATCTTCACCTCGGGGGCGTTCTCGGGATTGCGCATCGACATGTCCATGCCGGACATGTCCATCTGCATGCCCCCGTCAGGCCCGTGGTCCATGCCCTCCATGCCGGCCATCGGACCATGCATGGACATGTCCATTCCCATGTCCTTCATGGTCCCGAGCGGGCGGTCGCGCAGGGGGGGGACCACGGCCGTCATGCCCGGGCGCGGCGCGAGCGTGGCCCGGCCCATGCCGGAACGGTCCACGGCCTCGGCGACCAGCGTGAAGGCCTTGTCCTCGGTCGGCTGCACGACGACGTCGTAGGTCTCGGCGACCGAGATCTGGAATTCCTCCACATCCACCGGCTTCACATTCAGGCCGTCCGCCTGGACGACCTTCATCGACAGCCCCGGAATGCGGACGTTGAAGATGGTCATCGCCGCCGCATTGATGAAGCGCAGCCGCACCCGCTCGCCCGGGTTGAACAACGCCGTCCAGTTGTCATCGGGACCATGGCCGTTGATCAGGAAGGTGTAGACCGAGCCCGTGACGTCCGAGACGTCGGTCGGGTCCATCCGCATCGCGCCCCACTCGACCCGGTCCTTCAGCGGCTGATCCTTCCCGGCGAGAAGGCCGGCGACGGTCTGTTTCTGGGTGTTGAAGACCCCGGCCTGCGCCTTCAGCTTCTTGAAGATCTCGTGGGGGTGCATGAACGCGAAGTCCGAGAGCACCACCACGTATTCCCGGTCGAAGGCGACGGGGTCAGCCTCCTTCGGGTCGATGACCAGCGGACCGTAGTGGCCCTCCTGCTCCTGCAGCCCGGAGTGGCTGTGGTACCAGTAGGTGCCCGCCTGAACGACCGGGAACTCGTAGACGAACGTCTCGCCCGGCTTGATGCCCGGGAAGCTCACGCCCGGCACGCCATCCATGTGGAAGGGCAGGATCAGTCCGTGCCAGTGGATCGAGGTGTCCTCATGCAGGTCATTCGTCACCGCGATGCGGGCGGTCTGGCCTTCCTTCAGGCGAATGAGCGGGCCCGGCACCGTCCCGTTGATGGTGACGGCGTGACCCTGGCGCCCGTCGACCGGCCACTTCGTGTGACCGATCCGCAGCGCGATGTCGGGGCCGGCGAGCGACGGGAGGTCGCGCACCAATCCCGTGGCGCCGCTTCGGGCCCACGCCGGGAACAGGCTCGTCACGGCGAGGCCGGTCCCCAGAAGGCCTGAGTTCAGGAGTAGTCTGCGACGGGCCAGATCAGTCATTCGTAACCTCGGTCCTTCGGTCCGTTTGGCCGAAGCAAAAGTATCTCAGGAAGCGTCTTTTCGTAGGTGGCCGGCAGCGCATTCGTTGCCGGCGACCACCGATCAGAACTTGAAATGGCCCGCGCCGTGGGTGACCTCGGCCCCGAAGTAGGCCTGGACGAGGACAAGCAGGACCGTGAGGACGAGCGCGGCTTCATAGCCCCGCCCGCCCAGCCGGCGCGCCGCCTGCTCCACCGGCGGCTTCAGCCACCAGAGCCCGAGGATCACGAAAGGCAGGGCTGTGCCCAGCCAGCGATGGATCGCCAGCGCGCTGTCGTCATCGGCCGCGGGCAGGCCCGCGCTCGCCCAGCCGAGCGGCGCGGCCGCGAACGCGCCGAGCGTTGCGATGCCGAGAAGCAGTTTGTTGCTGGCGGCGTAGAGCGACTGGCGGCGCAGCCCGGCGGCGGCCTCGAGCAGAGCAACGGTCAGCACCAGCGCGATCGGAAAGTGAATGACGGCCGGGTGCCACATGCCCAGCCAGGCGAGCAGGCGGCCCAGGAATGTTTCCGGCTTGTCGTGCGACATCTGCATGCCGCCTTCGGTAGGCCACGCCATCTCGGTGACCGGGATGTCGTCTGCCGCCGGCGCGATGCTGTCCGCGGCCGGAGCCGCCGCGGCCGAAGACGTCGGCGCGGGCGAAGACGTCGGCGCGGGCGCCGACGCATGGAGCGGCGCGACCGAAACCGACATCGCAACGAGCAGGGCGAGCATGCCCGCCTTCAGGGTCTGGAAAGCCATAGCGCCCGCCTCCTCGACGTCGACGGGGCGCGCAGCCGCGCGCCCCTCGCTGATCAGATGAGGTGGATCTGGGTCACAACCGGCTTGCCGCCGACGTTCTTGAGCACGAAGTGAACCTTCTTGCCGACGGTCACGCCGTTGAGCACCGCGGCGCTCTCGACCTTGAACTTCATCGTCATCGGCGGCCACTTCAGGGCCGGCATCGGACCGTGCGCGATCGTGACCGTGCCCGCCTTGGCGTCGATGGCCTTCACGATGCCCTCACCCTCAGCGGTCTGCGGAACGGGCGCGTGGTCTTCGCCGGAATGCGCCAGCGCCGGCATCGTGACGGCGGTCGTGGACATGATCGCTGCGACGGCGGCGATCATCAGCTTGGTCTTCATGTGAACTACTCCTGCGGTCAGTACGCACGCCGTGCGCGGATTACAGGGTACATACGCAGCGCGAGATCTTACCCCTCAGAATGTCCGATAAGCGGACCTTCCGAACTTCGCCTAAGAGTCAGAAGCGGAAGCGAATGACGCGGCCGATCTGGGCGACAGCCCTTCACATGGTGGCCCGCAGCGACGAGCGGGCGCAACCTTCAGGCACGGCCGTGACGCGCAACGACGTCAGCCAACTCCCGCAACAGCGCCTCATTTGACCGCTGGCCCATCGTCGCTTCCCCCAGCCCGGCCATGACGCCCGCTTGCTCGTCGAAGGGGAGCTGCCCGTAGCTCATCAGGCTGGTCATGACCTTGGCGTGGCTGAGATTCTGGCTCCAGGCCTTCAGCTCGCGCGGCGTGAGATCTAGAGCAAAGGCCAGCCGCATCAGCGTCCGCCTAAGGCTGTGCGGCCCGTGATACGGCAGCCCCGCCAGCGCAAACGCCTTGCTGAAGACGGCGCAAACGGCCGCTGTGCTGGCGAGGCCTTCCCGCTTGAGGCCCACCGGCAGGAAGCGCCCCTCGTCATCAAGCCCGATCCTGGCGGCGGGAAAGAGCGGGTCGTCGGGACCAAACAGCAACGTCCCGGTCAGCTCGGCGATCCAGTCCCCGACGATCCGGTGCGGCACGTCCCCGACAGGGAAGAAAACCGACTCCACCGTCTTTGCGCCCTTGGTCCTGACCTCACGCGCATCCTGGCTAATCTGCCCCCTGGCGAAATCCACATGCTTGAGCCGCAGCGTGATCGCCGCGCTGTTCCGCACGCCCGTGAGCAGGATGAAGGCAATCAGCGCCCGGTCGCGCCGTTGAACGATGGTGTCGGCCGGTAACGCCTCCAGGACGGCAAGAACCTGTTCCAGGGATGGCGTCTTCTGTTCGCGGGCGGCCGTGGCTATCCGCGCCTCGTTGGCTGTAAGGTTGAAGTAGGCGGCGTCGGAGTAGCGGATGCGCCGATACCCAGGCTCCCGGCACAGCCATTCGAAGAACGCCTTCAGCGCCGTCAGACGGCCGTGCAAGGTGGCTTTGGCCAGCGGCTTGCCCGTGGCGGGGTTGATCTGCTCCGCGAGGCGTTGCTTGTAGCTCATGGCCTGTTCAGGCCGGAAGGTCCTGAAGTCCGCATGGCGCGTCGACCCCGCGAAACTATCGATGGCGGCGGCGACCTGATCTAGTGTCGCCCGGCTCTTTCGGCCTGTCGCGCCGAGCCACAGCAGATAGTCGCGCTTGGCCTTCTCATTGGCGGGATTGATCCGTCTCATTTCACACTCCGGGATGACGGGATGGACTGTGCAGGGCGGCAGCTTCGGTCGCCCGGCGCGGTGCACTGTTCACGCGGGAAGCAGCCGCATCGACTAGGTGTGAATCCGCCCGCGTCGCGCCGATGGTGAATCCCACCGCGTCCGGTCCCGAGCGCCCAATGCGCCGATGCATGAGACAGCCGCACGACGGACAAAGCCCACGCAGGTTTCCCCCCTCGCCGTCTGTGTTTCGACTGGCCCAATCGACGAGCGCGGGATCGGGCGAACGGGACCGCCGGCAGGGTAAACACCGCATCTCCCCTGGCCGGAGGGGCTCACGCCGCTGTCGCTGACGAGCCTGGAGAAAGGCGCGCAAATCCTCACCGAGGATGAGGCGCGTCCGCCCGGCCATGAAGCTGCGAAGGCCGGCTTTCAGCCAGGCATTGACGGTGTTGCGATGAACCCCGAACAATTTCGCGGCCTCGGCAATCGAGTAGCTCCGGTGAATGCTGGCCCGGCGGGGGTCGGGCTGTCGCCCGCCCTTCAACGGGTGGCCTGCGAACCGTCATCGGAGGTTGACCGGCGGCGCTTGGTCTCCAGCCAGCGGTCCAGATCGGCGAGATCATAGGCGACCCGCCGGCCGAGCTTCAGGAAGACCGGACCGCCGCCGAAGACGCGGAGCTTGTTGAGCGTGGAAACGGAGAGGCCGGTGTAGGTGGCGGCGTCTTCAACGCCGAGCCGATGGGGGAGCATCGGATTCATCGTGTCGCCTCGCATCGCGAGAAACGTACCGGCGAGCCCCGGCACCGTGGCGACAATCAGGGTTTGGTGTTTCGGCTTCGCGCAACAACGGGGCAGCCCGGCTGGCCGCTAGCGGAAAGGTTCACGACGCTAGCGCCCTGCATGATCTCACTAGCGAAGATGGCGGGCCTCATTGCCTCGCCGGCAGATCCCCGGCCTTCCTCCATTCGCGAACCCAGCCGGAGATCGTACTGATTCTGATCGACAGACCCTTCCTGTCGCGAATCTTCACCGCCAGGTCCTCGTGCGAAAGCGCCTTGTTCACTGCGGTGATCTGCAATGCTGCTGCAAATGCATCCTCCTTGATGGAGGCCTTCTTCCGGTTGACGATATGGGCGCCCAGGCGTTTCCGCTCGCGCTCGGCCTCCATCTCAGAAAGCCTGTCGAGCACCCCGGTGCGAATCTGGACCATGAAGCCATCCATCCGTCCGACGTCGGAGGCGAGCAGGATCAGTTCCGCCAGGGCCTCGCTGATACCCTCAGGAGTGTCTGGAAACGGTCGTTCATAGGCCGCCCGTAGGGCTGCGACCGTGTTGAGCGCCGTGGAAGCGGTTTGCAGCCTGAATGAGGCGGCCTCGCCGCGCTCCTGAACCTCTAGGGCAGCTGCCGCCGCGAGCCCGAGGACGAGGGACGTCGTCGGGATTTCCTCCTCCGGGCGGGAGAACGACACCCCTTCATCCGTGAACCACTTCAGCGCCGTCGCCATGACCCCGCGCTGCATCAGCGACAGCGCATCCAGGAAGCGTTCTTCGTTGAAGGCCTTGAACGACTCCTGTCGGCGAGCCTCTAGAAACTCGTCCGTGACCTCGACGCGCTCGTCTTCCACCATCCTAGTCTCCCGCTGAGAGCGGTATCAGAGACCTGAGTCGCGGCAAGCGTCGAAGGCGCCGAATGCGGCGACCGTGGTGACTATGTGGTGACTCGGCCGCCAGAGGCGGCAGTGCCATAATCGCTAAGTCATTGAAAAGATTGGCGCACCCGACACGATTCGAACGTGTGACCTTTGCCTTCGGAGGGCTAACGTCGGCGATATTCCGGAGTTTCCCGCAGCTTCCTGGCTTGTCATTTCCCCCTGTGAAATAAGGACTTTATCGCTATCGTGTGTCCGCGAGTTATACCGAATTTTCCGAACGGTGGTGACTAGGTGGTGACTTGACCTCCCGAGTCACCACGGGAGACAGGCGATGGAAGCGGCCCCGCGAGTGGTCAGAATCGGCAAGCGGACGGTGGACGCCGCAAAGGCGGAGGCCTCGGCCTACCGGCTCTGGGACAGCGAGCTGAAGGGCTTCGGCGTGAAGGTCTCGCCGCGCGGCGTGAAGACCTACTTCGTCTGGTATCGCGTCGGCGAGGGCCGCGCCGCACAGCGCCGGGAGTTCACGCTCGGCCGACATGGCGCGATGGAGCCCGACACGGCGCGCGGGGAGGCCATGAATGCGCTTGGCGCGGCCAGAGAGGGCAAGGACCCCCAAGCGGTGCGCCAGAAGGCGCGCGGCGAGCTGAATGTCACGGCGCTTTGCGACCAGTATCTGAAGGAAGGGGTCGGCACGAAGAAGGACAGCACCCTTCGAGCCGACGCTGCCCGCATCAAGGCCCATATCAAACCGCTGCTCGGCCGTCGGCCGGTGTCCAGCGTGACAACGAGCGACGTCGCCCGATTCATGCGTGACGTTGCGGCCGGGAAGACGGCGGCGGCGATCAAGCCGTCGCAGGCGGAGCTTCGCGCCAAAGGCATCAACGGCGCCGCACTGAAGGAAGCGGAGCGCCGCCGGCTGAAGGACCCGGCCGCCAGAGGAGGCAAGGGCACCGCGACCCGCACGGTCGGGCTTCTCGGCGCGATCTTCTCCTACGCCGTCAAAGAAGGCATGCGGCCGGACAATCCCGTGCGCGGAGTGGAGCGGTACAGAGACAAGCAGTCACAGCGGTTCCTGTCCCCCGCCGAGCTGGCGCGCCTTACCCAGGCCATGACGGCGGCCGACGCGGCCGGCGTGAACCGGAGCGGTCTAGCTGTGATCCGGCTCCTGACACTCACGGGCGCGCGCAAGGGCGAGATCGAAGGACTACGGTGGTCGGAAGTCGACATTGACCGCGCCTGCCTCAAGCTGGCGGACTCGAAGACGGGCGCCCGGATCGTCCCGCTCGGCGCGGCGGCGCTTCAGGCCTTGAACGACCTGCCCCGCATGAAGGGCTCGGCGTTCGTGTTCCCGGCCGAAGGCGACCTGAAGAAGCACTATGTCGGAACGCCGAAGGTCTGGCTGAAGGTGCGCGAAGCGGCCAAGCTGGACGATGTTCGCCTTCATGACCTTCGGCACACCTTCGCCAGCTTCGGCGCGGCCGGCGGTCTGTCTCTGCCGCTGATCGCCGCAATCCTCGGCCACAAGGACGTCAAGACGACACAGCAGTATGCGCATTTGGCTGACAGCCCGGTGAAGGCGGCAGCGGATCGAACTACAGCCGCGATAGATGGAGCCATGAACGGCATTGCTGCGAACGACACGACCGCGCAGTTGACCAAGCTCCCGATGCCGTAGCAGACCGTCACCGATTGACGCTTGCGTAGCAACGTTCAAACCGACCACGGCTCAGTGGATTCCGGCTTGCACCAGAAGCGGACATCATCGTCGCACGCGCGTCTCGCTTCTCACGGTTATCGAGACTCTCACATCAAGGGTCGAACCCCGGGGGGCTGTGCGCGCGCTGCCTGGCCACCCGCAGCATTGCGGACGATCCCGCTGAAAGCTACACCAGCGGTCGGAGCCCTTCGTTGCCGCACCTGTTTCGCCATCTCTGCATCGGTCTGTGCGTCGCCCTGCTGGCGGCGATGAACCTGCATGGCGTTTCGCAGGGACAGCACGCTATCGGCCACGCGGCGGACTGGCCGGCGGTGACCCTCGCTGGCGCGGATGCCGATCATCACGGATCTGGCGGTCATCACCTTGCCCATGTGCATCTCGCGCCGGACGAAGCCCCGGACGCCGCCGTTGGCGAGGACGCCGACGGCCCGCGTCCGGTCAGCCACCATCACCATGCCGGCGGCGATGTGCCCGTCGCCATGCCGGATGCTGGCCGGATGCTGACGGCGGCCCTGTCGCCGACCGCTCTGCTCTGGCGGCCCGGACCGGATCCCGCCCTGTCGAGCCTTGCCGGCGACGGGCCGGAACACCCTCCCAAACGGATGCGCACGGTCGTCTGAACCGACGCGGCCTGTCGGCTGCGTGCAACCCGTTTCCCGGAGATACCCTTGAAGACCCCGATAGCCGGCTGTGCCGGATCGTGGGTGCGTCTGGGGGCCGTATCGGCCCTGGCGCTCTCACTGGCGGCCTTGCCGCCGCAAACCGCCATGGCTCAGGCGCCGGCCGGCACCGCAAGCGCGCCCGTGCTGTCCCTGGACCGCGCGCTGGCTCGCGCCGCCGAGGTCGATCCGGGCTTGCCGGGCATGGAGGCTCGCGCCCGCGCCGGCGACGCCGCCGTGCGTCAGGCCGACGTGCGCCCCAACCCGACGCTCGGCCTGACCGTCGAGAACCTGCCGACGCTTGGCGGCAGCGGTGTCCTGTCCCGGACCGAGTCGACACTGGCCTATGAGCAGCGTTTCGAGCGCGGTGGTGATCGCCCCGCGCGCGTGGCCCTGGCGCGGGGCGAGGCCGCTCTGGCCCAGGCGGAAGCGGCCATCCGGCGGCTGGACCGGCTGGAGCAGGTGCAGCGCGCCTGGGCTGAGGCCCTGGCCGCCGACGCCGAGCTGCGGATCGCGCGCGAGCGTGTCGAACTGGCAAGGCGCTTCCAGACCGAGGTGCAGCGCCGCGTCGACATGGCCCGCGACCCGCTCTTCGCGGGCGCCCGGGCCAGAGCCGAGCTCGCCCAGGCGGAGATCGAGTTCGAGCAGGCCGGCATCGCGGCCCGCCTGGCGCGCGCAACGCTCGGACGGTTCTGGGTGGGAGGCTCCGACTTCTCGCTCGATCCGGCCGACTTCGAAGACACCGCCCGGTCCCGCGACGCGGCGGGCCCGGCCGCCACCATCGACCTGGCCCTTCCGGCGGCGCAGCGAGACATCGCCAGGGCCCGGATCGGCCTCGAACAGGCCCGGGCCACGCCGGACGCGACCCTGAGCGTCGGCGTTCGCCAGTTCTGGGACGGACCTGAACTGGGCCTGGTGGTCGGGGGCTCCATCCCGCTTGGCCGCTACGACCGCAACGAGGACGCCATCGAGCGGGCCCGGCTGGAGGGTGTCGCCGCCGAGGCCGACATGGCGGCAATGAAGCAGGAGCGCGAGCGCGAGATCGCCAGGCTGCAGGTTCTGCTCGCCTCGCGGGCTCTGGAGGTCCGGCGCATCACGGAAGACGTGCTGCCCGAGGCTGAACGCGCCGTCGTCCAGGTTCGCGAAGGCTTCGCGCGCGGCGGCTTCACCTACAACGACGTCATCACCGCCCAGACCGCCCTGCTGTCGATCAAGGCGCGCAGGGTGACCGTCCTCAAGCAATTTCATATCGACCGCGCCCGCCTCGAAAGGCTGACCGGCGCCCACGCAGCCCTGCTCGGCCTGGAGGCCCGCCCATGATCCGTCAGAACCCCTCGCGGCGCATGATCGCCGCATCCCTGCTGGCCCTCGCTGCCGGCGTGTCGGCCTGCGCCCCGGAGAGCGGCGACGAGCACGCCAAGGGCCTGGCCCCGGGGGAATACGAGCGCGGCCCGCATCGCGGTCGGATGCTGCGGGACGGTGACTTCGCGCTGGAGGTCACGATCTACGAAGAGGGACCCGCGCCGCTGTTCCGCCTCTATGCCTACCTGAAGGACAAACCGGTCGATCCCCGCCAGGTGCAGGCGACCATCACCCTGGGGCGGACAGGGCCGAAGACGGACCGTTTCACCTTCGCGCCGGAGAACGACTACCTCACCGGTCCGGGCGTGGTGGCGGAGCCGCATTCCTTTGACGTCACGGTCACCGCCGCCCATGCCGGCAAGCAACATCGCTGGGCCTATGCCTCCTATGAGGGCCGGACGATCATCTCCGCCGACGCCGCAAAAGCCGGGGGCGTTACGGTCGAGCGGGTCGGGCCCGCGACGCTTGGCGAGACCCTCGCCCTGACCGGCAGGGTCGAGATCACCCCGGAAGGCCAGGCCGAGGTCCACGCCCGCTACCCCGGCCGGGTGATGAGCCTGACCGTCGAACTCGGGACCCGCGTGTCTCGCGGCCAGGTCATCGCCCGCGTGGAGTCCAGTGAAAGCCTCCAGACCTATCCGGTCACCGCGCCGATCTCCGGCATGATCGTGGCCAAGAACGTCAATGTTGGCTCGATCACCGGCGGCGGAACGCCCATGCTCATGATTGGCGACCCCACCCGGCTGCACGCCGAGTTCCTGCTCTACCCCCGCGACGCCGAGCGGGTCCGCGCGGGCCAGCCGGTCACCGTCAAGAGCCTGGCCGGCGACTACAGCTATACAGGCCGGGTCGAGGCGGTGCTGCCGTCCGCGGACCTGACCAGCCAGGTCCTGATCGCCCACGTCGACCTGCCCTTCCAGGGCGGCATCTGGAGACCCGGCCTCGGCGTATCGGGTGAAGTGCAGGTCGGGTCGACTCCGGCCGCCCTCGCTGTCCGCACAAGAGCGCTCCAGCCGTTCCGCGACTTCACCGTCGTCTACGCCCGCTTCGGTACGACCTATGAGGTTCGGATGCTTGAGCTGGGCCGGCGCACGCCGGAGTGGACGGAGGTCCTGAGCGGCATCGACCCGGGCACGGAATATGTCGTGGACGGCGCCTTCCTGATCCGCGCGGACGTCGAGAAGTCCGGCGCGAGCCACGACCACTAAGGGGCGCTGATCACCATGCTCGAACGCATCATCGCGCTCTCGATCCACTTCCGCTGGATCGTCATGGCGCTCGTCGTCCTGGCCTGTGCGGTCGGCGTCTGGAGCTTCCAGCGGCTGCCCATCGACGCCACGCCCGACATCACAAACGTCCAGGTCCAGATCAATACCGAGGCTCCGGGCTTCTCGCCGCTGGAGTCAGAGCAGCGCATCACCTTCCCGGTGGAAACCGCCATCGCGGGCGTGCCGGGTCTGCAATATACCCGCTCGGTCTCGCGCTATGGCCTCAGCCAGGTGACGGTCGTCTTCGAGGACGGAACCGACATCTACTTCGCGCGCCAGCTGGTCAACGAACGGCTTCAGGCGGCGCGCGGCCAGCTTCCCGACGGCCTGACGCCCGAGCTCGGTCCCATCGCCACGGGCCTCGGCGAAATCTTCATGTACACGGTAGAGGCGGATCGCGGCGCGCGGCGGCCCGATGGCGAGCTCTACACGCCCGAAGACCTGCGGACGTTGCAGGACTGGGTGATCCGGCCCCAGCTGCGCAACACGCCGGGCGTGACCGAGGTCAACACCATCGGCGGCTTCGAGCGGCAGTATCACGTCACGCCCTGGCCGGACCGTCTGGTCGCCTACGGCGTGACCATGGCCGAGGTGGTCGAGGCCCTGAACCGCAACAACGCCAATGTCGGCGCCGGCTACGTCGAACGCTACGGCGAACAGTACCTCGTGCGTGTCCCCGGTCAGGCCGAGAGCCTGGGGGATCTCGGCGCCATCATCGTCTCCAACCGCAATGGCGTACCCGTGCGGGTCGCCGACGTGGCCGATCTGGTCATGGGCGAGGAGCTGCGCACCGGCGCCGCCACCGAAGACGGCCGAGAGGTCGTGCTGGGCACGGTGTTCATGCTGGTCGGCGAGAACAGCCGCACCGTCGCGCAGGCGGTCGCCGCCCGGCTGGACGAGGCCGCCAAGGCGCTGCCCGCCGGGGTGAAGGCCGTGCCCGTCTATGACCGCACCGACCTCGTCGACCGGGCGATCCGCACCGTCGAGACCAACCTGGTCGAGGGCGCCCTGCTGGTCATTGTCGTGCTGTTCTTGCTGCTGGGAAACATCCGGGCCGCGCTGATCACGGCGGCGGTCATTCCCATCACCATGCTGATGACCATCACCGGCATGGTCCGCACGGGGGTGTCGGGCAACCTGATGAGCCTGGGCGCGCTGGACTTCGGGCTGATCGTCGACGGCGCCGTCATCATCGTCGAGAACTGCCTGCGTCGGTTCGGCGAGGCGCAGCATCGGCTGGGCCGTCTGCTCAACCGCGATGAGCGGTTCGCCCTGGCGGCCTCGGCCTCCGGCGAGGTCATCCGGCCGTCGCTGTTCGGGGTGCTGATCATCACCCTGGTCTATGTGCCGATCTTCGCGCTCACCGGAGTCGAGGGGAAGATGTTCCACCCGATGGCGATCACGGTCGTCATGGCCCTGACCTTCGCGCTGGTGCTGTCCCTGGCCTTCGTCCCGGCCGCCGTGGCCATGTTCGTCACCGGCAAGGTCGAGGAGAAGGAGAGCCTTGTCATGCGCGGCGCTCGGCGCTTCTACCAGCCGGCGCTGGACCTGGCGCTCCGGCTGCGCGTGGCCTTCGTCGCTATGCCTGTGGCTCTGGTCGCCATCGCCGGCCTCGGCGCCAGCCGGATGGGGGCGGAGTTCATCCCGAACCTCGATGAAGGCGACATCGCGCTGCACGCCCTGCGCATCCCCGGCACATCCCTGAGCCAGGCGGTGCAGATGCAGACGGCGCTGGAGCGACGCATCGCCCGGTTCCCGGAGGTCGAACGGGTGGTGGCGAAGATCGGCACGGCGGAGATCGCCACCGATCCCATGCCACCATCGGTCGCCGACACCTTCATCATGCTGAAGGACCGCAAGGACTGGCCCAACCCCCGCAAGCCGCGCGCCGAGCTGCTGGCGGAGATGCAGGCGGCCGTCGCCGAGATACCCGGCAACAACTACGAGTTCACCCAGCCGATCCAGATGCGGTTCAACGAACTGCTCTCGGGCGTGCGGGCGGACGTCGCGATCAAGGTGTTCGGTGACGACCTTGATCAGCTCCTTGAGGTGGGCAACGCCGTCGAGGCGGTGATCGGCGGCGTCGAGGGCGCACAGGATGTTTCCGTCGAGCAGGTGACGGGCCTGCCGGTGCTCCTGATCAAGCCCGACCGGGCGGCCCTCTCGCGGCTCGGCATCAGCATGGACGACGTCCAGCAGGTCGTCTCGGCTTCGATCGGCGGCGTGGTCGCCGGCCAGGTGTTTGAAGGCGACCGCCGCTTCGACGTGGTGGTCCGTCTGCCCGAGACCCTGCGGGAGGACACCGACGCCATTGGCCGGCTGCGCATTCCCGTGCCCGGCTCCGGCGGCACGGCCTTCGTCCCCCTGGAGGAGATCGCGACCATCGCGGTGGAGACCGGTCCCAACCAGATCAGCCGCGAGGACGGCAAGCGCCGGGTGGTGGTCACGGCCAATGTGCGCGGGCGCGACCTCGGCTCCTTCATCGCGGAGGTCCAGGAAAAGGTCGGGGCAGAGGTCGAGGTCCCGGCCGGCTACTGGATCAGCTACGGCGGCACGTTCGAGCAGCTGATCTCGGCGGCCAAGCGGCTGCAACTGGTGGTGCCGGTCGTCCTGCTGTTGATCTTCGGACTGCTGTTCGCCCTGTTCCGGTCGGTGAAGGACTCGGCCATCGTCTTCTCCGGCGTTCCGCTGGCCCTGACCGGCGGCGTGGCGGCCCTGGCGATGCGCGGCCTGCCGCTGTCCATCTCGGCAGCGGTCGGCTTCATCGCCCTCTCCGGCGTCGCGGTGTTGAACGGCGTCGTCATGGTCAGCTTCATCCGCACCCTCATTGCCGAGGGCAAACCGCTGGGCGAGGCGATCCGCGAGGGCGCCCTGACCCGGCTGCGGCCGGTGCTGATGACCGCCCTGGTCGCCAGTCTGGGCTTCGTGCCAATGGCGTTGAATGTCGGGGCCGGCGCCGAGGTCCAGCGCCCGCTGGCGACCGTGGTCATCGGCGGGATCATCTCCTCGACCATCCTGACCCTGCTGGTGCTTCCCGCCCTCTACAGCCTTGTTCACGGCCGTTCGCCCAACCTGGATGGGGCGCGGTCAGGCTGGCTATCCCGTCTGCCTTTCACCCGGAGCAACGCATGACCGCCACGATCCCGCGATGGGCCGCCTGGCCGAGGACGCCCGCCGGCGTCTTCCTGCTGGGCCTGCTCATTCTGCTGCTGAACGGCCTGCTGACCGCCGCCTTCGCCCACGGCGTGGCGGACGGGGACAAGGGCTACATCCAGGAGACCTCGGGCTTCCTGTTCTGGCCGTTCCTCTACCTGGGGGCCAAGCACATGGTCACCGGCTACGACCACCTGCTGTTCCTGCTGGGGGTCATCTTCTTCCTCTACCGGATGAAGGAGATCGGCATCTATGTGACCCTCTTCGCGGTCGGTCACTCCTCGACCCTGCTGCTGGGCGTGCTGACGGACATCAGCGTCTCCAGCTATCTGGTCGACGCCATCATCGGCCTGTCGGTGGTCTACAAGGCGCTCGACAACATGGGCGCCTGGCAGCGCTGGCTGGGCGTCCAGCCCTCGACCAAGGCCGCGACGCTGGTCTTCGGCCTGTTCCACGGCTTCGGCCTGGCGACCAAGCTGCAGGACTTCCAGCTCTCGCCCGATGGCCTGATCGGCAACCTGATCGCCTTCAACATCGGCGTCGAGATCGGCCAGCTCCTGGCGCTCGGCGCCATCCTCATCGTCATGGGCTTCTGGCGGAAGACGCCCGGCTTCTGGCGGCATGCCTACGGCGCCAACGTCGTAATGATGACCCTCGGCTTCATCCTGGCGGGCTATCAGCTCGTCGGCTTCTTCGTCGCCTGACCGGAGACCTGACCCATGTACAACGCCAACAAGCCCGACGCCTCCGAACTGCCCTCCACCGGCAGGCTTTTGAAGTCGACAGGCATCGCCGTGGTCGTCGCCTCCGCCCTTCTTGTCACCGTCGTCCTGCCCGCCGAGTACGGCGTCGACCCGACCCGGGTCGGCTCGCTTCTCGGCCTGACCGAGATGGGCCGGATCAAGATGCAGCTGGCGCAGGAAGCGGAGGCCGAAGCGGGCGCCCAGCCTGCCTCGCCGCCCTCGGCTGCAGCGCCCGCAACCCCGACGACGGTCACGCCTGGGGTCGCGTCGGCGACCGCCGGCCGCACCGACGAGACCGTCATCACCCTGGCCCCCGACCAGGGCGCCGAGATCAAGCTGGTGATGGAGGACGGCGCCAAGGTCGCCTACGTCTGGTCCAGCAGCGGCGGGGCCGTCAATTTCGACGTCCACGCCGACCGGCCCGGGACGCCCTACCACGGCTACGGAAAGGGCTCGTCCAGGCGGGAGGAAGGCCAGCTCGTCGCCGCCTTCACCGGCAGTCACGGCTGGTTCTGGCGCAACCGGACCGGCGCCCCGGTGACCATCACCCTGCAGACCAGCGGCGCCTACAGCGAGGTCAAGCGCGTGGTCTGAGCCGAGCCTCCCTTAGCGGGCGACGCGGCTCGATGGGACTACCGGGTGCTAGAGGCGCTCCAGCGCCGCTTGCAGCTTCTCCCCGACACGGGCGGCCTGCGCCTTGAGCGCCTGATTGTCGATGGACTGCATCGACGCGGCGGGATCGATCGCGGCGACCTCTATCCGGCTGTCGTCGGCTCCCTGAACGATGACATTGCAGGGGAGCATGAGGCCGACCTTGTCCTCCAGCAGCAGCGCCTCGTGGGCCAGGGCGGGGCTGCAGGCGCCAAGAATGAGATAGGGGCGAAACTCGACGCCGATCTTGCTCTTGAGCGTCTGACGGATGTCGATCTCGCTGATGACGCCGAAGCCTTCCTGGGCGAGTGCAGCCTTCACCTTGACGACGGCGTCGTCGAAGGGCCCGTCGAGCATCTTTGAGAAATAATAGCTCATGGTGGCTCCAATACTGAGAGGCGGCGGAGTCTCTTGTCGGCCATTGGCCGCTACTTTGGGGGGCAGGACGCAGTATTCGCCGACCTGTCCCCCCCGCATCCTTGATCTGTCGCAAACACCAGGGCTAGCGATCCGTTCCGGTTCGAGCGCCGGTTCTACAGGCGAACCGCCCTCAGCCTCAGCGCGTTGCCGATGACGCTGACCGAGGACAGCGCCATGGCCGCCGCCGCGATGGCCGGCGACAGCAGCAGCCCGAAGACCGGGTAGAGGACGCCGGCCGCGATGGGGACGCCGCCGACGTTGTAGATGAAGGCGAAGACCAGGTTCTGCCGGATGTTGCGCATGACGGCGCGGGAAAGCGTCCGCGCCTTCAGGATGCCCGTCAGGTCACCCCCCAACAGGGTGACGCCGGCGCTCTCGATGGCGACGTCGGCGCCCGCTCCCATGGCGATGCCGACATCGGCCGCGGCCAGCGCGGGAGCATCGTTGACGCCATCCCCGGCCATGGCCACCACCCGCCCCTCACCGCGCAGCCGCTGGACGACAGAGGCCTTGTCCTGGGGAAGCACTTCGGCGGCGACCTCGGAGATGCCGAGGCGGTCCGCCACCGCTCGCGCCGTGGTCTCGTTGTCGCCGGTCATCATGACGATGCGCAGGCCGGCGGCCTTCAGTTCGTCGATGGTCGCTCGCGCATTGGCCTTGATGGGATCAGCGATGGCGATGAGGCCGCCCAAGGCGCCATCCAGTGCGACGAAGACGACCGTGGCGCCTTGCCGGCGCAGCGCGTCGGCGTCGGCTTCCAGGGGTGCGATGTCCGCGCCCTGTTCCTGCACGAAGGACCGGCTGCCGATGGCGACCTTGCGGCCATCAACCACGCCGACCACGCCGCGACCGACAGGAGAGTCGAAGTCGGTCGCCTCCGCGAGGGTGACGTTCTCATCCTTCGCCGCCCGCAGTATGGCGTCGGCGAGGGGATGTTCGCTGCCGCGCTCGAGGCTGGCGGTCAGGCGGAGCAGCTCAAGCCGATCAAGGCCGGCCACCGGCTGCAGGGCCGTCACGGCCGGGCGTCCTTCGGTCAGAGTGCCCGTCTTGTCGACGACCAGCGTATCGACCTTCTCGAAGCGTTCGAGGGCTTCGGCGTTCTTGATCAGCACCCCGGCCTGTGCGCCCCGTCCGACGCCGACCATGATCGAGATCGGCGTTGCCAGGCCCAGCGCACAGGGACAGGCGATAATCAGCACCGACACAGCGGCGACCAGCGCGTAGCTGAACCGGGGATCCGGCCCGACAACCGCCCAGGCGACGAAGGCGAGCGCGGCGACCACGATCACCGCCGGCACGAACCAGCCGGAGACCCGGTCGGCCAGCCGCTGGATCGGCGCCCGGCTGCGCTGGGCCTGGGCGACCATCTGCACGATCTGTGACAGCAGGGTGTCGGCGCCCACCTTGTCGGCGCGCATGACGAACGATCCGGTCTTGTTGATCGCCCCGCCGATGACGGCCTCGCCGACCGTGCGGGTGACCGGCATGGACTCGCCCGTGACCATCGACTCGTCGAGCGCGGCACGGCCCTCGACAATCTCGCCGTCGACCGGGACCTTTTCGCCCGGTCGCACCCGCAGGCGGTCGCCGACGACGATCAGGTCGAGGGTGGCCTCTTCATCTGTCCCGTCCGGGCGGACGCGCCGGGCTGTCTTGGGCGCCATGTCGAGCAGAGCCTTCAACGCCCCGGAGGTCCGTTCACGCGCGCCCAGCTCCAGCACCTGGCCGAGCAGCACCAACGCGGTGATCACCGCAGCCGCCTCGAAGTAGACGGGCACGCTGCCATCGCTGTTGCGGAAGGCGTCGGGGAAGATGTGCGGGACCGAGACCGCGACCACGCTGTAGAGCCACGCCACGCCCACGCCCATGGCGATGAGCGTGAACATGTTGAGGTTGCGGGTCTTGAGCGAGGCCCAGCCCCTCTCGAAGAACGGCCAGCCGGCCCAGAGCACGACGGGCGTTGCGAGCGCGAACTGGATCCAGTTTGACCACTGGCCGGGCAGGTAGTGATGCAGGTCGAAGAGGTGGCCGCCCATCTCCAGTGCGAATACCGGCAGACTGAGCGCGCCCGCCACCCAGAGGCGGCGCGTCATGTCAGCCAGCTCGGGATTGGGGCCGCTATCGGCGGTGATCGTCTCGGGTTCAAGCGCCATGCCGCAGATCGGGCACGAGCCGGGACCGACCTGGCGAATCTCCGGGTGCATCGGACAGGTGTAGATGGTCCCCGGGGGCGCCGGCGGATCTTCGGCGCGATCGCTGGAGAGGTACTTCTCCGGGTCCGCGGTGAACTTCGTGCGACAACCGGCGGAGCAGAAATGGAACGCTTCACCGTTGTGCTCGGCATGGTGCGGGGTTGCCCCGGGGTCGACGCTCATGCCGCAGACGGGATCGGTCACGGCGTTCGCCGGCCTGGGCGTCCCGCCACAGCAGCTATGGCCCTCGTGAGCGCCGTGTTGATGGTCGTGGTGCTTGTGAACGCTCACGCCAACCTCCCTTTCGATAACGGGTTGTAAATACCCCCTGGGGGCATCCAGCGGGCCGTGAGATATACCCCCACGGGGTACTTGTCAATTACCCCGTGGGGGTATATCTGTCCGGGTCAGGAGAGGCTCCATGCACCGCACGAACAAGACCAGTCTGCAGAACCGCCTTAGCCGCGTCGAAGGTCAGGTGCGCGGCATCGGCCGAATGGTTGAGGAGGATCGCTACTGCATCGACATCCTGACCCAGCTCACGGCCGTGCGCGCCGCGCTGACCAAGGTTGAACATGAACTCCTGCGCGAGCACATCGATCACTGCGTCGGTGCGGCTTTTGCTTCCGGCGACGCCGAAGAGCAGCGCGCCAAGGCCGATGAGCTTGTGGCGCTCCTGCAAAGGTCGTTGCGATGACCAGCGCGCGCGTCGTCCACGGGCTCGGGATGCCTCGTCCTCGCGCGCGTGAGGGATCACGCGTCTGGATGCGTATCCAACAAGGGGTGCGGGAGGTGCGCCGCTTCATGGATATGCTCGAACAATCACTGCGCTCACTAGGCGCCTCCACCGATGCGCCGGCGCTGGACGGTCTGGAAGACAGTGTGTGGGGTCGCATCCGGTCGGCGCGCGCCGATGCCGTGCTGGAGCGTCGGTGGCGCAAAGGGCAGATGCTGGCCGCATCGTTCGCGCTGGTGACGGGCTTGGCGTTCGGCGGGGCTGAAGCTACCGCCCTGCTGCGCACGCAGCAGACCGCAGCCGCCTTGACCACGACCACGCTCGCACCCTCCGAACTTCTGGAGGGACGGGGATGACTCCCGGTCTCCGCAATCTCCTGATCACGATAGCGCTCGTCGTGGTCGCTGCCGCCGGCGGGGCGTGGCTTTGCGCCCGCTACGTCGTCAGCCATCACGCCCAGGGTCCGTCGCTACACGACATGGTCCACGAGGACCTGGACCTCACGGCCGATCAGTCGCGGCGCCTGGACGCGATCGAGAAGACATATGCCGTTGAGCGCGCGCGGCTTGAGGATGAGGTTCGCGCCGCCAACCGCGAGCTGGCGACCGCGATCCGGAAGGGTGAGAAGGACTCGCCCGAATTGAATGCGGCCATCGACCATCTGCATATGGCCATGGGCGCGCTTCAGAAGGCCACGATCGGGCATGTCTTCGACATGCGGGCTGTCCTCACGCCGCAGCAGGCCAAGACATTCGACGCCGAGATCACTTCGGCGCTCACCGAAGAGGGACGGTGAGCGCGGCTTCCGAGCCGCAGGATTCCGAGCTTGCCGCCGGCGCGGTCGCGGGCGACGAGCGCGCCTTCTCGTTGCTGATGCAGCGGCACAAGGACGGGCTGTACCGCTTCATCCGCCGCTACACGGGCGATGCGGAGGAGGCCTACGACCTTCTGCAGGAGAGCTTCGCCGCCGCCTGGGCCGCGCTGAAACGCTACGACCGGACGCGGTCCTTTCCGGCCTGGTTGCGCCGCATCGCGCTCAACAAGTGCCGTGACTGGTCACGGCGCAGGGCGGTGCGCCGTTGGCTCACGCGCAACGAGGGCCTCGACAGCCGGACCGGCCAGACCCTGGTCACGAATGAGCCCTCGCCGGAAACCAATGTCTCCGATCAGGAGCAGCTGTCGCGTCTAGATCGCGCCATCGCGAACCTGCCGGCGAGCCTCAAGGAGCCGTTGATCCTCACCGCGCTCGAGGGCCTGTCGCAGGATGACGCGGGCAGGCTCCTTGGCCTGAGCGCCAAGGCCGTCGAGGTGCGGGTCTACCGTGCGCGCAAGGCGCTCTCGTCCGCCCTCTCGCTTGAGGACGCCTAGGCTCTACCTGGCCGGAGCGGCGCGCGACGACCAGTGGATGTGGGCGATGCGCCAGCCCCGCCCGGTCTTCTTCAGGACCATCGTCTCCGTGGTCAATCGATCAACCGGCTTGCCTTCGTATGTCCCGGTCGTGCGCCCCTGCGTGAGCACCCAGGCGAGGTTGCCCTGCACGGACGAGCGTCGGCTCGTGACCGTGTCCGTCATCCCCTGGCTGTAGGCGATGTCGCCGGGGAGATGGGCCTCGACATACTCGGCCTTGGAGGACTCGGCGCCGCCTTGCTCGAAGATGACCGCGTCATCGAGCAGGAAGTCCGCGACCCCTGCCGCATCACCCCGTCCCATGGCGGCATGAAAGTCCTCTACGACAAGGACGGGAGCGCTTTGTGACGCGGCGGCGGCAACCCCCGGAGCCATGGCGGTCGCCAATGGCGAAGCGACGAAAGCGATGCTCAAGGCCAGTACGCGAAGCGACATGATTTTCCCCAGTCTGTCAGTGCGGATCAGGAGTAGCGGGTAAAGATGGCGGTCGAGCCATCCCCCTTCAGAAGCAGAACGTCGTAGGCTTCGCGCGACCCGTCCGGCATCTCCATGCCGGGCGAACCGATCGGCATGCCCGGGACAGCGAGGCCGCCGGCCTTCGGCGCTTCCCTGAGCAGGCGCCTGATGTCGTCGGCGGGCACGTGACCTTCGATGAGATAGGGACCGATAACGCCAGTATGGCAGGAGCCGGCTTCAGGCGGCAGGCCATAGCGTGACTGCAGCGCCGTGCGGTCCACGCTCGCCACGACCGTCGCGGCGAACCCCGCCTTCCTGAGATGCTCCACCCACACCGTGCAGCAGCCGCAGCCAGGATCCTTGTAGACCGTGATCGCCTGCAAAGCCGCGCTCGCTGGCTTGCAGGACGCGAGCAGGAGCCCGGCCGGCAACGCCAGGAAAATCCGGCGTGTTGTCAGAACCATGTGCGCAGCCCGATCACGACGCTGGTCTCGGTGTCCTCTTCGCCGGCCGCCTTCGCGTAGTCCGCGGTCCCCCCGAATTTGCGCCCGAAGGTCACGCCGACGTAGGGCGAGAACTCGCGGGTCACCTGGTAGCGAAGCCGCAGGCCAAGTTCGAGGTCGGTGACGCCCGAGCCGATGTCGAGCTCCGGAATATCCTGCGCGGAGAGGTTCACTTCCGCGCCGGGTTGCAGGATCAGCCGCTGCGTCAGGCGCAGATCATAGCTACCCTCAAGGCGGACAAACGCTTCGCCTTTGTGCGAGAGGAACAACGCCCCCTCCGCCTCGAACCAGTAGGGCGCCAGACCTTCGACGCCGACCGTCGCGTAAGTCCGCTTTGGGCCGTCCGGGAAGTCCTGCCGCAGGCCCGCCTGCAGATCGAAGTAGGGCGAGATCGCCCGCGAATAGAGCACCTGGACTTCGGCCTCCTCGAGATCGCCGTCAGAGCCCTCACCTTCCGATTTCAGCACCAGGCGGCCTTCGTCGCCACCCCACCAGGCCTCGCCGCTCCAGGCGAAGCCCTCCTCGCCGTCGCCGCCGCGCCACTCGGCCTGGTCGACAAGCACCATCCAGGTGCTGGCGCCGCCATGTTCCACTCGGAGCTGGTCTCGCGAGGGCTGCATCGCGGCCGCACCGAAGATGGCGTCGGCCGGATGGTCGGTCGGAGCGGGCGGCGGAGGCTCGCTGCCGACTTCATCGTCCACTTCGCCGTGCGCGCTGTGGTCCATGCCTTCCATTCCCGACATGCCGCCCATGTCTCC
>Ga0315900_10003677_pt1 | contig 22225 bp, 16 predicted proteins | sample LakEriMetagenome_FD_203521 | JGI IMG/M metagenome (GOLD analysis project Ga0315900, IMG submission 203521) | Freshwater fungal communities from buoy surface, Lake Erie, Ohio, United States - Buoy 12 MA114 | ecosystem: Environmental > Aquatic > Freshwater > Lake > Lake biofilm | place: USA: Lake... | reverse complement strand
GCGCTGCCGGCGCGCAGCGCCGACCCTAGCGAACCCGCTCGAACACCGCCGCGATGCCCTGCCCGCCACCGATGCACATGGTCTCGAGCGCATACCGGCCGTCGCGGCGCTCGAGTTCGCGCAGCATCGTGGCCAGGATGCGCCCGCCGGTGGCGCCCACCGGATGGCCCAGCGAGATCCCCGAGCCGCTGACGTTCAGGCGCTGATGGTCGGCATCCTGGAAACCCATGGCCTTGGTGCAGGCCAGCACCTGCGCGGCGAAGGCTTCGTTGAGTTCGATGAGATCCATGTCCTTGAGCGCGAGCCCGGCGCGCGACAGCGCGCGCTCGGAAGCGGGCACCGGCCCGATGCCCATGCGCTCGGGCTCGACACCCGCGACCGCCCAGCTCACCAGCCGCGCGATCGGACGCAGGCCGAGCTCGGCCGCCTTCTTCGGCGAGGCCACGATGCAGGCCGACGCGCCGTCGTTCTGGCCGCTGGCGTTGCCGGCGGTAACCGTGGCCTGCGGATCGGCACCCAGGCGCACCGCCTTGAGCGCGGCCAGCCCCTCGAGCGAGACGTCGGCCCGGGGATGCTCGTCGGTGCTGACGAGCTCGGGCCCGCGGCGCCCCTTGACCGGCACCGGCACGATCTCGTCGGCGAAGCGCCCTTCCCTCTGCGCCGCCACCGCGTTCTGGTGCGAGCGCAGCGCAAAGGCGTCCTGTTCCTCGCGCGATACCGAGTAGTCGCGGCGCAGGTTTTCGGCGGTTTCGAGCATGCCGCCCGGCACCGGATGGAAACGCCCGCCGGCGGTGATGCGGCCGCGCGCGATCCGATCCCACATCGGCGGCGCATCGCCCTTCAGGCCGAAGCGCGCGCCAACCACGTAGTGCTCGGCCTGGCTCATGCTCTCGGCGCCGCCGGCGATGACCAGATCGGCCACGCCGGTCTGCACGCGCATCGCGGCATCGGCCACCGCCTGCAGGCCCGAGCCGCAGCGCCGATCGAGCTGCAGGCCCGGCACGCTGACGCCCAGGCCCGCATCGAGGGCCGCCACCCGGCCGATCGCCGGCGCCTCGCCGTTGGGGTAACACTGGGCGAAGATGACGTCGTCGATGTCCTCGCCGCGCAGACCGGTGCGCCGGACCATCTCGCGCAGCACCAGCTCGGCCAGCGCCACCGGCGTGACGTCTTTCAGGATGCCGCCGTAGCGGCCGACCGGGGTGCGCAGGGGTTCGCAGATCAGGGCGTCGATCATGTCGGGCTCTCGGTTGGGGTCAGCGGCTGAACGCGAAGCCTTCGTAGCCGCGCGCGACCACGTCCTCGCAGATCCTGCGGTAGGCGGGCATGCCGCCGGCGTAGGGCATGAACACCCGGGGCTTGCCGGGCACGTTGGCGCCCATGTACCACGAGTGCGGCACCTTCGAGAGCAGCGTGGCGTCGGCGGCCGCCTGCACCTTGTGCTGCCAGGCGTCGGAGGTGTCGGCCTGCGGCTCGACCCGCGTGAGGCCCTCGCGGCGCATGTGGGCGATGCAGTCGGTGACGAAGTCGACGTGCTGCTCGATCGCCACCGGCATGTTGCACAGGACCGAGGGGCTGCCCGGCCCGGTGAGGGTGAACAGGTTCGGGAAGCCCTCGACCTGCAGGCCCAGGTAGGTCCGGGGGCCGGCGACCCACACGTCGTTCAGGGCCGCGCCGCCGCGACCCGCGATGTTGAGCTTCTGCAGCGGGCCGGTGAGCGCATCGAAGCCGGTGGCAAAGACGATGATGTCGAGGTCGTACTCGGCCTTGCCGGTGCGGATGCCGCGCGGCGTGATGCGTTCGATGGGGTCGGAACGCACGTCGACCAGCGACACGTTGGGCCGGTTGAAGGTTGCAAAGTAGCCGGTGTCGATGGGCGGGCGCTTGCCGGCGAAGGGGTGGTCGATGTCGGCCAGCAGCGCCGCCGTGGCCGGGTCCTTGACGATCTCGCGGATCTTGTTCTTGAGGAACTCGGAGGCGGTATCGTTGGCCGCCTGATCGACCAGGATGTCCTGGAAGATGCCGCGAAAGCGCAGCCCGCCGATCGCCCACGCGCTCTCGTACATCATGCGCCGCTCGCCGGCATCGACATCGTGGGCCGAGCGCTGGGAGATGATGAAGGGATGCCCGTTGGGGGTCGAGTGCATCACCTTGCGGATGCTGTCGGCGTTGTCCTTGACGTACTTGCGGAAGGTTGGCGTGAGTGGCGCGTTGTGCGCCGGCACGCTGTAGTTGGCGGTGCGCTGGAACACCGTGAGGTGCGCGGCCTGCTCGGCGATCACGGGTGTGGCCTGGATGCCGGTGGAGCCGGTGCCCACCAGGCCCACCCGCTTGCCGGTGAAATCGACCCCCTCGTGCGGCCACTGTCCGGTGTGGTACCAGCGGCCCGCGAAGCTGTCGCGCCCCGGGATGTTCGGGATGTTGGCCGACGACAGGCAGCCCACGGCGGTGATCAGGTACTGCGCCTCGTAGACCTCGCCGGCCGCGGTGAGCGCGCGCCAGCGGTTGGTGGCCTCGTCGTAGCGGCAGGCCACCACCCGGGTGCCGAAGCGGATGTCGCGGCGCAGATCGAAGCGATCGGCCACGAAATTGAGGTAGCGCAGGATCTCGGCCTGGCCGGGGTAGCGCTCGGACCACTCCCACTCCTGCAGCAGCTCCTGCGAGAAGTAGTACATGTAGGAGTGGCTCTCGGAGTCGCAGCGCGCGCCGGGGTAGCGGTTCCAGTACCAGGTGCCGCCGACACCGTCGGCCGCCTCGAGCACGCGCACCGACAGCCCGAGGCGGTCGCGCAGGCTGTGCAGCTGGTACATGCCGGAGAAGCCGGCGCCGATGATCAGCGCATCGAGGCGTTCGACGGGTTGGGTTGCCGGCGTGGCGCCGGCGAGGGCGGATTCGGCCATGGAATGTTTTCCTGGGTGCGTAGGAAGGAGCGCGCGCCGGACTCGACAGTGGCGACGAAGCAGCGGGAGGCTACCGACAAGCGCGCGGGCAAGCCTCAGAGTTCTACCAGTTCGCCGGCCAGCCACATCTCGCGCAGCCTGAATTTCTGGATCTTGCCGGAGCCGGTCAGGGGGAACGCCGACATCAGGAACCAGCGGCGCGGCGTCTTGTGCGGGGCGAGATGGGCGCGCGTGTAATCGAAGAGCTGCTGCCGGTCGATCGTGGCGCCCGGGGCCGGTCGCAGAAAGGCGCCCACCTCCTCGCCCCACTTCGGATCCGGCAGGCCGACCACCGCAACCTCCCCCACCGACGGATGGCGAAAGAGCAACTCCTCGAGCTCGCGCGGATAGATGTTCTCGCCTCCGCGGATGATCATGTCCTTCAGCCGCCCCTCGACCGTGCAGTAGCCGCGCGCATCCATGGCGCAGAGATCGCCGGTGTGCAGCCAGCCCTCGGCGTCGATGGCCGAGCGCGTGGCCTCGGGCATCTCGAAGTAGCCGTGCATCACGTGATAGCCCCGGGTGCAGTATTCGCCGACCGTGCCCACCGGGACGGTCGCACCCGTGGCGGGGTCGATGATCTTGCTCTCGGTGTGCGGCATCGGCAGTCCGATGGTGCCTGCCTTGTCCTCGATCGTGTCATCGGGACGTGTCATGGTGGCCACGGGCGAACATTCGGTCTGGCCGAACACGATGGTGAACTTCGCGCCGATGCGCTGTTCGAGCTGACGGACCAGCTCGGCGGGCACCGTCGACCCGCCCGAGCAGAAGGCCTGCATCGCCGACAGATCGGTCTGCGCGAAGGTGGGATGCTCCATCATCGCGACCAGCATGGTGGGCACCGCCAGAAGCGCGTTGGCCCGATAGGTCTGCGAGAGCTCCAGCACCAGCCCCGGCTCGAAGGCCTCCACCAGCACCTGGGTGGCGCGCTGGCTCACCGCCCCCAGCACGCACAGCACGCAACCGCCGGTGTGGAAGAGCGGCATCGTGGTCACCCAGCAGGCGCCGTCGGGCAGGCCCATGCGGTCCATGGTGTGGGCGCCGTTGTTCACCAGCCCGCGATGATGGAGCAGCGCACCTTTCGGAAACCCGGTGGTGCCCGAGGTGTACTGGATCATGACCGGATCGCCCGGTGCAACCGCGGGCAGCGCGACCGGATCGCCCGCGCCGGTCGCGAGGAAATCCTCCCAGGCGGACAGATCGTGGATGCCGCGCAGCTCGGGACAATTGCCGGCCACCGCGCGCACGGTGTCGAGCATCGGGTTACCCCGGAAGCCGGGCACCACAAAGACGCCCGCCGAGCGGGACTGCTTGAGCACGTACTCGAGCTCGGCAGCCCGGAAGGCCGGGTTGACCGTGACCAGGACCAGACCGGCCATGGCGGCGCCGAATTCCAGCAGGATCCACGGCGCGATGTTCGGTGCCCAGACCGCCACGCGTTCGCCGGGACGGTACTGGCGCGCCAGCGCCTGCGCGGTGCGCTGGGCATCGGCATGCAGCTGGGCATAGGTCCAGCTGCGCCGGTGCGCGGGGTCCGGTGCGCCGATCACGAGCGCGATCCGCTCGGGCGCGGTCTCGGCGGCCCAGGCGAGCAGGCCACCGAGCGTGAGCTCACGCAGCGGGGGCTCCTGCGGACCATGGGCGAGGGAAAGCGTGGCACTCATGCAGGCTCCTTGCGGGGGCCGCGCAGCAGACGGCGCGGCAGTCGAGCGAGATCATCGATCCAGGTGAACACCGCCGGCACCACCAGCAGACTGAGCAGGGTGGAAGTGATGAGTCCGCCGATCACCGCGATCGCCATCGGCGCACGAAAGCTCGGGTCGGAGCCCCAGCCCAGCGCGATCGGCAGCATACCGGCGCCCATGGCGAGGCTGGTCATCAGGATCGGACGCGCGCGCTTGTGGCAGGCATCGACCAGCGCCTCGGTCCGCGCCATCCCGCGACGTCGGGCCTCGATCGCGTATTCGACCAGCAGGATCGAGTTCTTGGTCACGATGCCCATCAGCATCAGCAGGCCGATCAGCGAGGGCATCGAGAAACTCTGCCGCGTCAGCAGCAGCAGCACGAAGGCGCCGCCGATCGACAGCGGGAGCGCCGCCAGGATGGTGGCGGGCTGCATGAAGTCGCGAAAGAGCAGCACGAGCACCATGTAGATGCACAGCACTCCGATGCTCATCGCCAGCCCGAAGCTCTGGAAGAGCAACTGCATCTCCTGGGTGTCGCCCTGCTCGGCCAGCACCACGCCGGGCGGCAGGCTGGCGAGTGCGGGCAGGCGCATCGCTTCGGCATGCAGTTCGCCGAGCTGCCGGGAGGCGAGCTCGACCTCGAGCACCACGTTGCGGCTGCGGTCCATGCGGTCGATCTGTGCCGGGCCGCTGTCGATCGCGAGCTCGGCCACGCTGGCGAGCAGCACCGGCCCCTGGTCGCCGGGTACCGTGAGCCGACCGATCGACGCGAGGTCGGCGCGCACCGCATCCGGCATGCGCACGCGGATTGGCACCTGCCGCTCGCTGACGTTGAGCTTGGGCAAGCTTGCATCGTAGTCGCCGGCGGTGGCCACTCTCACCGTTTCGGCGATGGCTGCGGCGGTCACGCCAAGATCGGCCGCGCGAGCGGCATCCGGCCGCACGATGATCTCGGGCCGCACCAGGCTTGCCGAGGAGCTCACGTTGCCGATCCCCCTCAGCGAGCGCAGATCACGCTCGACGTCGCGGGCGGCCGCGGCAAGCGCCGACGGATCGTCGCTGCGCAGCACCAGCTGCATCTTCACCCCGGTGTCCTGCGGTCCGACCGTCAGCCGCACCCCGGGCTGATCGGCGAGGCGATCCCGGATGCGCGCCTCGACCACCTGCTGGGTAACCGTACGCCCGGTGCGGTGGGTGAGCGTGAGGGTGAGCACCGCACGCCGTGCCTCGGCCGCGGCGCCCTGCGCGAAGATGTCGCCGGAAGCGCCCCCACCCACCGAGCTGAAGACCTGGCGCACGTCGGGCAGGTCGGCGAGGGCCTCGCGGACCGATTCCGCAGCAGCCAGAGTTTCGGCGAGGGTACTGCCGGGAGGCAGTTCGACGGTGACCAGCGTCTGACCCCGATCGGCTGGAGGCACGAAGCCGGTGGGCAGCAGCGGCACCAGCGCGAGCGAGCCGAAGAAGAACGCGATCGAGGCGAACGCGGTGATCAGGCGGTGGCGAATGCACCAGGTCACGGCGCGCAGGTAGCCGCGCATCAGCCAGCCATCGGCCGGCGCGCTTTCGGCTTTCGGCTTGAGCAGATAGGCCGCCATCATGGGTGTGAGCAGGCGTGCGACCACCAGCGAGGCCAGTATCGCGAGGACCGCGGTCCAGCCGAACTGCTTGAAGAAAAGGCCTGGAATGCCCGCCATGAAGGCGGTGGGCAGGAACACCGCCACCAGGGCGAAGGTGGTGGCGATCACCGCCATGCCGATCTCGTCAGCGGCTTCCATGGCCGCCTCGAAAGGCCGCTTGCCCATGCGCAGATGACGCGCGATGTTCTCGATCTCGACGATCGCATCGTCGACCAGGATGCCGACCACGAGCGCGAGAGCGGTCATGGTCACGGTGTTCAGGGAATACCCGAAGAGCGCAATGCCGAGGAAGGCCGGCAGCACGCTGAGCGGCAGCGCAGCCGCACTCACCAGGGTGGCCCGCCAGTCGCGCAGGAAGGCCCACACCACGATGATCGCGAGCAGTGCGCCTTCGTAGAGCACGTGCATCGAGCCCTCGAAGTTCTCGAACACCGGCCCGCTGTTGTCGACCGCCAGCGCGAAGCGCACGCCCGGGGTCGCCGCCGCCAGTTCGGCGATGGCGGCTTTCACACCCTCGGCCACCGCGACTTCGCCGGCGCCGCGCGAGCGCATCACCTCGATGGCGACCACCGGCTCGCCATCATGCAGCGCCAGCGCCCGCCGCTCGGCCGTGGTGTCGCTGATGCGCGCGATCCGGTCGAGGCGCACCTGACGACCGTCGGCCAGGGGCACCGCGATTGCGCCAAGTTCCTCGGCGGTCGCCGCGGTGGCGATGGTGCGCACCGCCTGCTCGGCGCCGCCCACATCGCCGCGCCCCCCCGGCGCCTCGAGCTGCACCTGCCGCAGCCGGCGTGACACGTCGGCGGCCGACACCCGCAGCTCGGCCATGCGTTGCGGTTCGAGTTCGACGCGGATCTCGCGCTGCAGGCCGCCCAGGCGCCTGATCTGCCCCACCCCGCGCACCGCCAGCAGGCGACGCGAGACGGTGTTGTCGACGAACCAGGAAAGCGCCTCCTCGTCGAGGCGGGGTGCGGACAGCGCGTAGACCAGCACCGGCCGCCCGGCGGTGCTCGCCTTGCTGATCGCCGGATCGCGAAGATCGGCGGGCAGATCGGCACGGACCCGTCCCACCGCATCGCGCACCTCGCTCACCGCATCGCCGGCGTTCTTTTCGAGGATGAACTCGACGCTGACCGATACCGTGCCGTCGACGATGCGCGTGTAGACATGCTTCACGCCCTGCAGCACCGCGACCGCATTTTCGAGCTTGCGGGCAACCTCGGTCTCGAGCTGGGCCGGGGCGGCACCCGGCAGCGTGGCATCGACCGTGACGACCGGCAGCTCGATATCCGGGAAGTCCTGGATCGCCGAGCCGCGAAAGCCGATCAGCCCCGCGAGCGTGAGCAGGATGAACAGCAGTACCGCTGGAATCGGGTTGCGGATCGAGTAGGCTGAGAAGTTCATCGCGCAGCCGGCGGGGATGGCGTGGTCGTGACCACCCGAACCCGGTCGCCGTCGTTCAGAAAGCCGGCGCCAGCCACCACCACCCGAGCCGCGGGCGCCAGCCCGCCGGTGATCTCGATGCGCTCGCCGGCGCGTCGGCCGGTCTGGACCTTGCGACGAATCACCCGATCGTCGGCGCCAAGCTCGAAGACATGGTGGAAGCCGTCGCGTACCACCACGGCCGCCTGCGGGACTGTCAGCGCGGCGGAGGCGCCGAGCAGGAACTCGCCGCGTGCGAACTCGCCGGCCCGCAGCCGGGTACCCGGCGGAAGATCGACGTAGGCGAGACCCAGCCGGGTGTGCGGGTCGATCGTCGGGGCGATCATTCGGAGCTTTCCCTGCAGGCGCTCACCGGCGGGCCCCGTCAGTTGCACGAGCTGGCCGATGCGCAGGCGGGCGAGCTCGCCCGGCGTCAGCTCGGCGCGCCACTCGAGCCGCTCGCGCAGCACCATGCGCAGCAGCTCCTGGCCGGGTGCGACCACCGCGCCGAGCGTGGCGGGTCGGGCGGAAATCACGCCGTCATCGGGCGCCAGCACCCGCGTGCGCGCAAGCCGCAGACGCTGCTGCAGCACCTGAGCCTGGGCGGCCTGAAGCTGCGCGGCGGTGGTCGCTTCAGCGCTCAGGTAGTGCGCGATCTGCTGCGCGCTCAGGGCGCCACTGTCGCGGACTTCGCGTGCACGATCGGCGTCGGCGTTCGCCTGCGCGTGGACCGCCCTGGCCTGTGCGGCGCCAGCCTCGGCGACCGCGAGGTCGGCTTCCACGGTCTCGGAAGTCAGGCGTGCGAGCAGCTGCCCCTGGCGCACCCGATCGCCGACCGCTACCGGCAGCTCCGCCAGGCGCAGGCCGCCCACCTCGGCGCCGATCGAGGCTTCCTGCCAGGCCGCGACGCTGCCGTTGGCAGCGATACGCTCGGCCAGATCGGCTCGCTGGGGCTGCGCCACGGTAACCACCAGCGCGGGGCGCGGGGCGCTGGTGTCACGGGCCGCCGGCGCGGCCGGGGACGACCCAGGGGCGTCCTGCGCAAGGCAGGGGCCGAGGCCGAGCATCCCGGTTACCAGCAGGACAGGTGCAGCAATGCGGAAAGCGCGCCGGTGAGCATCGTGAGGTGCTGCAGGCGAGATCTTGGATGCGTTCACGGCTTCTCCGGGGTCCAGCCGCCGCCCGCCGCCCGGTAGAGCGCGATCCAGGCCTGCACCCGTTCATGGGCGAGCGTGAGCAGCGCCCCTTCGGCGGCCAGCGCGGAGCGCCGGGCTTCCTCCATGTCGAGATCGCCCGCAAGCCCTGCCTGACGGCGGGTCTGAACCGCGCCGAGGCTGCGCCGGTAGGCGGCGACCGCGATATCGGTCTGTTCGGCCTGACGCGTGGCGGCGGACAAGCGCACCAGAGCCTCTTCGACCTCGCGCACGGCATCGCGCACCCGTGCTCGCCACTGGCTTTCGGCCACCTGCAGCCGCGACCGGGCCGCCTCGCGCGCGGCTTCACGCATCCCGCTGTCGAAGACCGGCACCGACAGCGTGGGACCGAGTGACCAGGTCGTGGTGTCGAGGCGCACGCCGGCGCCGTCGAAGCGCAACGGCCCCACCGAACCGCTGATGAGCAGCCGCGGCATCCTGTTGCGGGATGCCGCATCGACGTCGGCAAGCGCCGCGGCGAGCTCCCGCTCGGCCTCGGCGAGATCGGGGCGCTGCGTGAGTACCCGCGCCGGGATGCGATCGATCGAGAAAACCGCGGGTGTCGGCAGGCGTGCGCGGGTGCTCGCCAGCCGCTTGCGCAACACGGCCTCGTCGAGCGAGGTCAGGGCGACCAGCGCCTTGACAGTCATGTCGCAGCTCGCCTCCCGGGCCTGCAGTCGCACTGCCTGCTCCGCGAGCTGCGCGCGCAGCAACTCGGCCTGAGCCGGAGCCTGGAAACCGGCCCGCGCGGCAGCCAGTCCGAGTTCCAGGCTGCGTTCACGAGAGCCGAGTTCGGCTTGTTCGAGCGCGTGCTGCGCTTCGCAGTGGCGAAGACCGCTGTAGCGGCCCGCCACCTCCGCGGCGACCGACACCCGCGCCTCGTGCCAACCCGCCGCTCGCGCCTGCATCCGTGCGCCCTCCGCGCGGCGCGAGGCCTCCAGCCCGCCGAAGAGATCCATCTCCCAGGCGGCCTGGGCCAGCAGGGTGTCCTGGGTGCGAAGGAAAGGCGCGCCACCGAAGCTGACCGGACCTCGAACCCGCGCCGCCACGGCATCCAGCGCCGGCAAGCCCGCACCGGTGGCACGCACAAAAGCCTCGCGCGCCTGCACGATCCGGGCCGCAGCCTGGGCCACGCCAGGGCTGGCCTGTTGGGCTGCCTCGATCAGAGCGGGCAGGACCGGATCGTCGAGCCGGGACCACCAGTCGTTCAGCGACGCGATACTGCCCTGATGCGGCTGCGCCGCGTGCCAGTGGGCGGGCGCCACGCTGTCGATGCGGGCGCTCTGCGGCGCGTCCGGCACGGCGCTGCGCAGCGCGCAGGCGCCGAGCGTCGCCGCCGCGATGAACAAGCCCAGGATCCGCAGGATCGCGCCGGCGCAGGCATGAACGCCGGCTCCGAGCGCGGTGACCCCGGGCATCCCGGGCAAGGAAACGGGAGCATCGACCATCGGGGCCGGATTGTACCGACCCTCGCGAGGCCCCCGCCTGCTCAGCCGAGGGTCTCTCGCGCGATGATCTCGCGCTGGATCTCCGAGGTGCCGCCGAAGATCGTGTAGGCCCGCGCGTTGAGGTAGCCGGCGACGATCGGGCGGGCTTCCTCGTCGAGAGGGGCCTCATCGGCCTCGTGCAGCGGCCGGATCGTCTCCCAGACGAGTGCGTCGGGCCCGAGCAGGCGCACGCCAAGCCGGGTGATCGACTGGTGGATCTCGCTCCAGCGCAGCTTGAGCAGCGAGGACACGCTGCCGGGGTTCTGCCCGGTGCGCAGCGACGACATCACCCGCAGCTCGGTGGCTTCCAGCGCCCGGATGTCGACCTCGATGGCCGACAGGGCGAGCGCGAGGTCGGGATCGTCGAGGCCGCCCTCCGGCAGCAGGCGCTCGAGCCGTTCGAGCGCCGCGCGCAGCCGCCCGGCCGAGATCGCGCCACCGCGCTCGAACTCGAGCAGGTACTTGGCGATCGTCCAGCCCTGCCCTTCCTCGCCGACCCGGCAAGACACCGGCACGCGCACGTCGTCGAAGAAGACCTGATTGACCTCGTGGTCGCCGCTGGCGCTGCGGATCGGCCGTACCGTGATGCCGGGGGTGTCCATCTCGATCAGCAGGAAGCTGATGCCCTCGTGCTTGCGGGCGTCGGCATCACCGGTGCGCACCAGCGCGAACATCCGGTTGGCGAGGTGGGCGTGGGTCGTCCAGATCTTGCTGCCGTTGATCACGTAGTGGTCGCCGTCGCGCACCGCCCGGGTCTTCAGCGAGGCGAGATCCGAGCCGGAGCCCGGCTCGGAGTAGCCCTGGCACCAGTAGTCGTCACCGCTCAGGATGCGCGGCAGGTAATGAGACTTCTGCTCGGGGGTGCCGAAGCGCATGATCACCGGCCCGGCCATGCGCAGGCCGAGTGGCGACACCGAGGGCGCCCCCGCAACTGCGCACTCGGTCTCGAAGACCCAGCGCTGCGCGAGCGTCCAGCCGGTGCCGCCATGCTCCAGGGGCCAGGAGGGCGCGATCCAGCCGCGCGCATGCAGCTTGCGGTGCCAGCGCAGACCGATGTCCTTGTCGGAGAAGACCGAGGTGTTCAGGCGCGAGGCCCGCATCAGGTCGGGCTCGAGCTGCTGCAGCAGGAAGGTGCGCACCTCCGCGCGGAAGGCATCGAGCCCGGGTTCGTCGAAGGGCAACGGTTCGGCATCGGCCTCCTCGGGCATGGCGGGCGTGCCGCGCGCGGCGGCCCGCAGCGTCGCGTGACGGCGCAGTTCGCGCTCGGCACTGCCGTGGACCGCCTCGAGCGCGAGGATGCGCCGCAGATAGCGCCCCATGTTGAGCTCCTCGGTCACGCCCATGCCGCCATGCAGCTGGATCGCTTCCTCGGCGATGCGGCGCGCGGCTGCGGCCACCTTGGCCCTCGCGGTGGCGGCCGCCAGCGCCCGGCCCGCGACGTCCTGCTGACGATCGGCGCGCTCGAGGCGGTCGATGGTGCCCAAAACCAGCGATCGGGACTCCTCGCAGGCCACCGCCATGTCGGCCATCCGGTGACGCAGCACCTGGTTGGCCGCGAGCGGCTTGCCGAACTGCTCGCGGGTCCGGGTATAGGCCACGGTGGCCGAGAGCATCGCCTGCATCGCACCAACCGCCTCGGCGCAGGCGGCCACGGCGGCGTGATGCCGCGCGCGTTCGACGGCCGCGCCGGCGCCTTCGGGGAGGCGGCTGTCCTCGGGCAGCATCACGCCGTCGAACGCCAGGGCGCAGGCGCCAAGACCGTCGACGCTGGCGAAGGTCTGCATCGATACGCCGGGGGTGCCGCGCGCAACGATGAACCAGGCCTCGCCGGCGTCGGCGCCCTGCCCGGTGCGGGCAGAGACCAGCCAGGCGTCGGCGCTGTCGCCCGCCGGCACGACCGACTTGCCGCCCTGCAGTCGCCAGCCACCGGCCTCGGCCCTCGCGGTCACCGGGGCGCTGACACCACGCCCGCGGCCGCCCTCCCGGGTGGCCGGCACCATCAGGCAGCGTCCTTCGGCGATCGCGGGGAGCCACCGGGCGCGTTGCGCAGCCGTGCCGGCCTGTGCCAGCACCTCGGCGGCGATCAGGATCGATTCGAGATACGGCGTGGCGATCGGGCCGGCGCCCAGGGCTTCGGCAAGCACACAAGCTTCGGCCAGGCCCTGGCCAAGGCCTTCGTGCTCGGCCGGCAGGGTCATCGCCAGCCAGCCGAAGCCCGCCATCGCGGCCCAGCGCTCACGGATGGACGGTGTCGCCGTCGCGGCGGTCTGGTCGGCGACCCAGCGGGCCACGCTGTCGCGCAGCAGGGTCTGCTCTTCGTTCAGTTGAAAACGCATCGCTTGCCTCGTGGTTCAGGACGGTGGCTGGCGTGAATAGCGCCAGCCGGGTTGACATCGGATCGGAATGCACGACCGGATCGCATCGCGGGGCTTGAAGTGCCACGACGCCGACCGCATCTCCTCGCCGTCATGTTGTCACGATCCCGTGAGGCTTCCATGAATGACGCCAGGACTGCCGTCTCGCGAACCCAGCCGCCCGTGGTGCTGATGCTCGCCAGCCTGCTCGAGAGGCTCGAGCGTATACCCGGACCGGTGGTGCCCCGCCAGTACCGCTGGGTCGCCCAGCGCCTTGCCGAGGAGCTTCAGCGCACGCCCGACGACGAGCGCCTGCGCGCGATGCTGCAGTCGCTGCCGGCTGCAGCCGAAGTCTGGGAGAACCTGCACTACGCGCATGCCGGGCTGTGCCGGCAGGATCTTGATGCGGCACTGGCCGCCGAGACCGCCGCCCGGCAGGCCCTCGAGCGCGCACGCCGGGCCTGAGAGGCCCGGCGGCGCAGGCTCGCGCCGCTAGCTGCCCACGAGGTGGAGCGCGATCGGGGGGTAGACCACCACGATGAGCAGCCATAGCAGCATGATCAGCACGAAGGGAATGCACGCTCGCACGATGGTGCCGAACGATTCCTTGAACGCTGCCATGGCCACGATCAGGTTCAGCCCCACCGGCGGGGTGAGGTAGCCGATCTCGAGGTTGGCGATCATGATGATGCCGAAGTGGATCGGGTCGAAACCCTTGGCCACGGCCAGCGGCTCGAGCAGCGGCGCCAGGATCAGGATGGCCGACCCCACGTCCATCAGGCAGCCCACGATCAGCAGCACCACGTTGATCAGGAACATCAGCACCCAGCGATCCTCGATCGTGCCGGTGAGCGCCTGGACCATCTGCTTGGGCGCCCCGGAGTGATCCAGGATGGTGTTCAGGCTGCCCGCGATGCACAGCAGCGGCAGCAGCGTGGCCAGCAGCTTGGTGGTCTCGAGGATGACGTCGATCAGGTGCTTCGGCGTCATCTGCCGGGTGCCCAGGTAATGGGTCACCTTCTGCACCAGGCTGGCGTTGGCCGGCGCCGGCTTCGCGTTCTCGTCGCGGTGGATGAAGAACTCGATGAAGAGCGCGTAGGCCAGCGACACCGCCGCCGACTCGGTGGGGCTGAAGAAGCCGCCGTAGATGCCGCCGATCATGATCAGCGGCAGCATCAGCGCGAAGGCTCCGCCGAAGAAGGAGCGGACCGCCTCGGCGATACCGAACTTTGCACGCTGCTTGTCGAAGTTGACGACCACGGCGTAGGTCACAAACATCAGCGTCAGCAGGACGCCCGGACCAATGCCCGCGATGAAGAGCTTGGAGATGTCGCGTTCGGTCATGATCCCGTAGAGGATCAGCGGGATCGACGGCGGGATGATGATGCCCAGCGTGCCCGCCGAGGCCACCGAACCCAGCGCGTAGTGCTTGGAGTAGCCCCGCGAGACGAGCGCCGGATACATGATCGAGCCGATCGCCAGCATGGTCACGATCGACGAGCCGTTGATGGCGGCGAAAGCCGCGCATGACAGCACGCAGGCGATCGCCATGCCCCCGGGGAATGGCGAGGTGAGCACCTGCATGAAGTCGATCAGGCGCCGCGCGATCGAGCCGCGCGACATGATGTTGCCGGCCAGCATGAACAGCGGAATGGAGAGCAGCACCTCGCGATCGACCGTGAACCAGAAGTCCTGGATCAGGAACTCGACCTTGCTCTTGGCGATGAAGATGTGCACGTAGGCGGTGGCGACCGCCAGCACCAGCACCAGGCTCTGGCGCAGCACCAGCAGTGCAATGACCAGCAGCAGCAGCAGGATCCATTCCATCAGTGCGACTCCCCTTTGGCGACGGGCCGCAGCGTGGGCCAGATCGCGAACGCGGCGTGCCGGAACGCCGACGAGAAGAACATCCAGATCAGCACGGTCTGGATCGGCCAGACCTTGATGGGGATGGCCATGCCACGCTCGCCGAGTTGCATCGAGCTCTGCACGAAGCCGATGGCATACCAGCCGAGGAACAGGCAGATCGACATCGAGAGCAGCTCACCGATCCGGTCCATGTAGGGCTCGAGCGCCGCCGGAATCCACTTGTCGGCGAACTGCGGCCGCAGGTGGCCATTTTCGGAGGTCACCAGGGCGAAACCGAGGAGGCCGGCGATGGCGGTGGTCCAGACCGCGAAGCGCTGCGCGCCGAAGATGCCATCACCGAGCAATTCGCGCGACAGCACGTCGGCCATCAGCGCCATCGCCGTCAGCGAAAAGGTGACCACACAGACCGTGGCCTCGAGCCGCCACAGCCACTTCAACAACGAACGCATCGTCTCCATCGTCTCCCCCGTGAAACCCCTCGTCCGACCCGGCTGCCCAACGGACGGACCGCCGCGAGAAGCGACGAGTCAGCCCCCCGGCGCCCGGGGCTCAGTTGCCGCCGCGCGCGGCGTGCTCCTTCTTGCCCTTCTGGATGGCGTCCCAGAGTTCCTGGGCGCTGCCGCCGATCTCGCGGATCATCTTTTCCTGATTGGGTTCCACCAGACGGGCCCATTCGGCGCGCTGGGCGGGCGAAAGCTCGTGCACGACCCCCCCCTTGCGCTTGAACTCCTCCATCCTCGGCCGTTCGTCGGCCTCGACCTCACGGCGCTGGCGCGCCGCCTCCGGGCGAGCGCTTTCGACCAACCGCTTCTGATCGGCGCTCAGGCCATCCCAGACCCGTTTGTTGACCAGCATGGTCGAGCCATGGTGCAGGTGTCGGGTCATCACGTAGTGCGGCGCGCTCTGCGCCGCCGGGGTGGTGATGTAGTAGAGGAAAGGCAGGTCGGCCGCCTCCACCAGACCGCTCTGCAGGGCCGGGAAGAGCTCCGACAGCGGCATCTGCACGCCATTGGCCGAAAGCGAGGTCCAGAAGAGCTTCGAGGCGGGAGCGGGCGATACCCGCACCTTCATGCCCTTGACATCGGCCGGCGACAGGCAGGCCTTCTTGCAGACCACGTCGTTCCAGCCGACCTCGCCCAGCCCGACGATGACCAGGCCCTTGGCCTCGTAGATGCGCTTGAGCACCGGCAGCGCGTGGTTGTCGGTGACGAAATCGCGCTCGGCGCTGCTGCGCCACAGGTAGGGCGTGTTGAGCACCGCCGCCTCGGGGATGAGCACCGAGGCGCCGGTGTAGGACACGCTGCCCATCTCGAGCCGGCCGCGCACCAGCTGCTGGATGATCTCCTGCTCGCTGCCCACGAACAGCCGCTCGGCCTTGATGGCGCCGCCCGAACCCGCGGTGATCTTCGCGGCGGTTTCGTCGACATAGCCGACCAGAACCGATCCCGGCTGGGCGGCCGACGCCACCTTCCAGGCCTGCTGGGCCATCGCGCTGGTTGCGACCAGCATCGACATGGCGGCGACCGCGGCCGCCAGCGTTCTTGCGATCGTCATGACTCCCCCTCGAGGCTTGCGGGCATCTGCTGCGCCCTGACCTGTCGACCCGGATCGTGTTTCACGCTCCGAGCCACCGCCATCGTCGGTTTCGACGATTCGATTCACGGACCGGTAGCGTGCCGAGCGTGCGCTACGCTGACACCTCACTCAGGAGAAAACGTGGAATCCCCGATCCGCTGCGACCTCGAGGACTCGATCCTCACCATCACCCTCAACCGCCCCGACAAGCTCAACGCCTACACCGCCCAGATGGGCCGCGAACTGGCGCTCGCCTTCGACCGCGCCGACCAGGACGACGCGGTGCGGGTGGTCATCGTGACAGGCGCCGGCCGCGCCTTCTGCGCCGGCGCCGACATCTCCGGCGGGGCCGAGAGCTTCGGCGCCGGCGCCTCGGTGATGTTCGGCGACACGAAGAAGGCCGCCGAGGAGCCGAGCTTCATCGACAGCATCTACCGTTGCCGCAAGCCGTCGATTGCCGCGATCAACGGCGCGGCGGTGGGCGTGGGCATCACCGTCACGCTGCCCATGGACATCCGCCTGGCAGCGAGCAACGCCAAGATCGGCTTCGTGTTCGCCCGCCGTGGCCTGGTGCCGGAAGCCGGGAGCGCCTGGTTCCTGCCCCGGCTGGTGGGCCTGCAGCAGGCGCTGCGCTGGTGCTATTCCGGGCGCATCCTCACGCCCGAGGAGGTGCTGCGCGGCGGTCTGGTGAGCGAGGTGCTGGAGCCCGAGGCGCTGCTGCCACGGGCGCGCGAGATCGCCCGCGAGATCGTCGAGGAAACCGCGCCGGTGTCGATCGCGCTCACCCGCCAGCTGCTGTGGCGCTTCAGCTCGGAGCCCGACCCCCGTCGCATTCGCGAGGTGGACGTGCCGATGTCGCGCGAACTCGGCCGCAGCCCCGACGTCACCGAGGGCGTCAAGGCCTTTCTCGAGAAGCGCAAGCCGAACTTCCCCGGCAGGGTCTCGACCGGCATGCCCTCGAACTATCCCTGGTGGCAGGACTGACGACGCCCGACCGACCGCGCCGGCGTCAGCGCCGGCTGGCCGCGCCCTGTTCCCGGCCCGGCTGGCTGCGTGCGATCGCCTGCGCAAGCAGGTCGAGCGCGGCGGCCGCGAAGGCGTGCATGTTGGCCACGCGGTCGGCGCTGCCGGTTTCCAGCGTGATGACCTCCTCGACCGGACCGCTGACCGCCAGGCAGCAGTGCCCGGCCGCGTCGCCATAGCTGTTGCCGGTGGGCCCGGTGGCGCCGGTCTCGGCCAGCGCCCAGGTGCCCTGGAAGCGCTCGCGCGAGGTGCGGGCAAGCAGCATCGCGTAGGGTTCGCTCGCCGAGCGGATGCCCTGCATGGCCTCCGACGGGATGCCGCTGAGCAGGGCCCGGGCGCGCCGGGTGTAGACGATGGCGCCGCCCAGGTAGTAGGCCGAGGCGCCCGACACCGCGAGCAGACAGGCCGAGAGCAGCCCGCCGGTGGACGATTCCGAGATCGAGAGAGTCTGGCCGCGGGCCTTGAGTTGCTCGGCGACGGCGGCGGCCTGGGTGATCAGGGCTTGCATGGTGGGGCGATCCTGCGGGGGTGGTCGATGACCGGAGTGTCGCGCGCCCGACGTTCGCTGGCGGCCACGACACGGTCCGGAATGCGCTTCGGCGGGCGAGCCCTAGAATCGGCCTTCCTCTCCGTGGAGCCGCCGATGAGCCTTCCCCTGCTGTTCACCCCGATGATGCTGCGCGATCTCACCCTGAAGAACCGCATCGTCGTCGCACCCATGCACCAGTACTCGGCCGTGAAGGGCTTTCCGACCGACTGGCATCTGATGAACGCCGGCCGCTATGCCGCGGGCGGAGCCGGACTGGTGATCCTGGAGTCGACCAAGGTCGAGCGCCGTGGCTGCGGCACGGTCGGCGATCTCGGACTTTGGGACGATGCCTTCATCGAGCCGCTGGCGCGCATCGCGGCGCTGGTGCGCCAGTGCGGCGCGGCCTGCGGCATCCAGATCGGCCACTCCGGGCGCAAGTCGCGCATCGCGCGGCCGTGGGAGGGCGGCCGGCCGCTGACCGCCAACCCGGGGATCGACGACTGGGACGCCTGGGAGCTCGTCGCGCCCAGCGCTTTGCCGGCCGACGAGCGCAGCGCCGTCCCGCGCGCGCTGTCGCCGGCCGAGATCGGCCAGGTCGTCGAGGCCTTCGGGGCGGCCGCCGAGCGCGCCGATCGTGCGGGCTTCGACATGCTCGAGATCCATGGTGCGCACGGCTTCCTCATCCACCAGTTCCTGTCGCCGGTGGCCAACCAGCGCACCGATGGCTACGGTGGCAGCCAGGCCAACCGGATGCGCTTCGCCCTCGAGGTGGCGCGCCGCGTGCGCGCCGCCTGGCCGGCCGGCAAGCCGCTCTTCATGCGGCTGTCGGTCGACGATGACGCCGGCTGGGGCCCGGCCGAGAGCGTGGCGCTGGCGCGCGAGCTGAAGGGCTGCGGCGTGGATGTGGTGGACTGCAGCGCCGGCGGCATCCTGGCGCGGCCGGTAAGCAGCGCGCCGATCGGCTACGGCTACCAGGTGCCCTTTGCCCGCGCGATCCGCCGCGAGGGCGGCATGGCCAGCATGGCGGTCGGCCTGATCGTGCATCACGACCAGGCCGAAGCCATCCTGCAGTCGGGCGACGCGGACCTGGTCGCGCTCGCCCGCGAGATGCTCCACAACCCGAACTGGGCGATGGATGCGGCGATCAAGATGGGGGTCGACCCCGAGTTCGCCTCGGTGCCAGCCCCCTACGGCTGGTGGCTGGCCAAGCGCGCCGCTGCGATGCCGCAGCTGCGCACCTCGACCCAGCCGCCGATTACTTCTTGACCAGCGGGCAGACGCTCTGGCTGAGCGGGCGGAAGGCCTGCTCGGCCGGGACGGTGGCCTTCAGCTTGAAGTAGTCCCAGGGGTACTTCGACTCGGCTGGCGACTTGACCTCGAAGAGGTACATCTCGCGCATCATCCGGCCGTCCTCGCGGATGCGCCCGTTCTTGACGAACATGTCGTTGATCGGGTTGGCGCGCATCCACTTGTTGACGGTGTCGGTGTCGTCGGTGCCGGTGGCCTGCACCGCTTTCAGGTAGTGCAGCGTGGACGAGTAGACGCCGGCCTGGAGCATGTTGGGCATCTTCTTCATGCGTTCGAAGAAGCGGCGCGACCACTTGCGGGTCTCGTCGTTCATGTCCCAGTAGAAGGCCGAGGCGAGAAGCATGCCCTGGGTGACCTGCAGGCCGAGCGAGTGGATGTCGTTGTCGAAGAGCAGCAGGCCGGCCAGGCGCTGATTCTTGGTCAGGCCGAACTCGTTGGCCGCCTTGATCGAATTGATCGTGTCGCCGCCGGCATTGGCCAGGCCGATGATCTTGGCCTTCGAGGACTGCGCCTGCAGCAGGAAGGACGAGAAGTCGTTGGTGTTCAGCGGATGACGGACCCCGCCGACGACCTTGCCCCCCTCGCCCTTGACGACATCGGCAGTGTCCTTCTCGAGGGCGTGGCCGAAAGCGTAGTCGGCGGTCAGGAAGAACCAGGAGTCGCCACCGGTCTTGACCACGCCGCGCCCGACCACCTGCGCCAGCGCATAGGTGTCCCACGCGTAGTGGATGGTGACCGCGTTGCACGACTCGTTGGTCAGGCGGCTCGCACCCGGTCCCGAGAGCAGCGCGAGCTTGTTGCGCTGCCGGGCAACCTCGGAGGCGGCCAGCGCGGTGGCCGAGGCGCCAACATCACCGAGGATGTCGACCTTCTGCGAATCGAACCACTCGCGCGCCTTGGCGGCAGCCAGGTCGGCCTTGTTCTGGTGGTCGGCATAGACCAGCTCGATCGGAAAACCGTGGACCTTGCCGCCGAAGTCCTCGATGGCCATCTTGCCCGCCTCGACCGTGCCCATGCCGGTGAGGTCGGCATACAGGCTGTTCATGTCGTTGAGCTGGCCGATCTTGACCACGCCGTCGGAGATGCGGATGGTGGGCGGCGCAGCCTTGCCGGCGCTCTGGGCCGAGACCGTGGCAGCAACGAGCGCCGCGCCGGTGGCGAGGCCGACGGCGAGGGCCAGGCGCTTGAGCGCCGGGCGGGTCGAGCGGGGTTTCATGGGTGTCTCCCGGAAGGTTCTGTCGTGAGGGTGCGCCGGGTCGCCCCCGGCGGCGGCCGGCATGAACGGCGATGGCGGCAGGATGCTGGCAGGAAAGCCCGATCCGGTCAAAGCGCCGCGGTCCGCATGCAGGGCCCGCGCCGTGCAGCCTCAATCCGGGCGACGACCGTCAGCCGAGACCTCCAAGCCACCAGCGCGACAGCGCCGCGGCGAGCAGCATCAGCAGCGCCGCTCCCCCAAGCAGCGGCGCGCCGATCTCGATCTCGCGCGACTCGAAGGCGATGCGGGCCGACAGCGCCTCGTAGGCCGCCCGCAGGTCGGCGCCGCTGGCGGTGGCGAAGAAGCTGCCGCGGGTGATGTCGGCGATGCCGCGCAGCGAGGCCTCGTCGAGCCGAACCCGCATCGACCAGCCTTCCACGCTCAGGGATTCGCCCTGGGCCGTGCCCACGGCCACGGTATGAACCCGCACGCCCCGATCGGCAGCGAGTTTCGCCGCGATCTGGGGCTCGGGGCCGATGTTGGTCTGGCCGTCGCTGAGCAGGATGATCGCAGCCTTCGCGTGGGAGCCGGGTTCCACCGGTGGCGGTGCCGCGGCGTCGGGCTTGCCGGGTCTGGCGGGTTCGCCGCCCGGCACGGTGACGGCGCTTCCGCCGGGCGCACCGAACGGGTCCGCGCGCGGGCGTGGCTTCAGGTCAGGGGCATTCAGATCGACCGCAAGATCGGGGAAAAGCAGTTGCAGTGACACCGCGATCGCGCTGCCCGCCGCGGTGCCCCGCTGCAGGGGGAAGCGCTCGAGCGCCTCGAAGAGCCCGTCGCGCGCGGTGGTCGGGGCCTGCGCCACCGAGGCGGTGGCGGCGAAGGTCACCAGCCCGACCTTGGTCGAGGCCGGAAGCTGCTCGACGAAGGCCCGCGCCGCCGCACGCGCGGCCTCGATGCGCGAGGGCGCGATGTCGCGGGCACGCATGCTGCCGGAGGCGTCGATCGCGAGGATCACCGTGCGGTCGTTGGAGGGCAGACGCACCACCGCGACCGGCCGCGCAATGGCGAGCAGTGCCAGTGCCACGGCGAGCAGCAGCAGCAGCGGTGGTACGTGGCGCCGCCAGCCCGGGGGCCCGGCCATCGCCTGCCGGATCAGCGCGAGGCTCGCCACCGGCACCGCGGCACTGCGGCGGCGCCGAATCAGCCAGCGATAGACGAGCGCGAGCAACGGCAGCAGCGCGCCGAGCGCGAGGGCCTCAGGCCACAGGAAGCGCACGTGCCCCTCCGGCGCTGTTGGCGGCCGCGATCGCCGAGGCCGCGCCCGAGCGCAGCCGCGCATGCAGGCGTCGCAGCCGCAGATACCCGGCGAGCGCATCGACCGGATCCTCGTCGCAGGCGATCTCGACCGCATCGACCCCGGCTCGTCCGAAATCCTCGCGCAGGGCTGCCTCGGCGGCGAGCGCGAGCGCACGGTGCCTCGCCCGCAGCCCGGGATCGCTGGTGTCGACGAGCAGCCGCTCCCCGGTCTCGGCGTCGCGCAGCGGCACCAGGCCGATGTCCGGCAACGCGCGCTCGAAGGGGTCGAGCAGACGCAGCGCGAGCACATCATGGCGCAGCGCCAGCCGCGCGAGCACCGCGGCCCAGCCAGGCGCGCTGATGAAGTCCGAGACCACGACCAGCAGCGAGCGGCGCCGGGCCACGCCCTCGGCGGCGCGCAGAAGCGCCGCGAGATCGGTGAGCGCACCCTCCCCCGGGGGGCTGGCCGCCGGGCGCGGGCGGCCAAGCTGCTCGAGCAGCGCCAGAAGATGGCGGCGCCCGGTACGCGCCGGCACCACGCGTTGTGTGCTCGTCTCGCCGGCGATCGCACCGATCCGGTTGCCACGCCGCATCAGCAGGCGCGCGAGCAGTGCGCAGGCCTCGATCGCGCGGTCGCGCTTGGTCGATGGCCCCGACCCGAAGTCGACCGAGGCGCTGAGATCGACGATGAACCATGCCGCGAGCTCGCGCTC
>Ga0315900_10003676_pt1 | contig 22225 bp, 16 predicted proteins | sample LakEriMetagenome_FD_203521 | JGI IMG/M metagenome (GOLD analysis project Ga0315900, IMG submission 203521) | Freshwater fungal communities from buoy surface, Lake Erie, Ohio, United States - Buoy 12 MA114 | ecosystem: Environmental > Aquatic > Freshwater > Lake > Lake biofilm | place: USA: Lake... | reverse complement strand
TCCCAATTTTTGGGTGGGACTGCCAGCACCATTCTCTCCTGCGCTTCGCTGATCCAGATTTCGGTGTAGCTGAGCCCTTCGTATTTCAGCGGAGCGCGATCCAGCCAGACTTCCGCGCCGATCGTTTCCCCCATCTCACCTACGGCGCTGGAAAAGCCACCGGCGCCGCAGTCGGTGACGGCATGGAACAGCTTTTCATCGCGGGCGCGAAGCAGCACATCGAGCACCATTTTTTCGGTGATCGCGTTGCCGATCTGCACGGCCCCACCGGAGATCGATTCGCTGGCCTCGGTCAGCTCGACGCTGGAGAAAGTCGCGCCGTGAATTCCATCGCGACCAGTCCTTCCCCCGAGGGCAACGATCCAGTCGCCAGGCTGCGGAGCTTTTTCCGCGCAGTCGACCGGCAGGAGACCGACGTTGCCGCAGAAGACCAGAGGATTTCCGAGGTAACGCTGGTCGAAGAAGACCGCGCCGTTGACGGTGGGGATCCCCATGCGGTTGCCGTAGTCACGCACCCCGGAGACCACGCCCTTCATCACGCGCCGCGGGTGGAGCACTCCGGGAGGTAGATCGGCGGCGCTGGTGTCGGGAAGTCCAAAGCAGAAGACATCGGTGTTGCAAACCGGTTTGGCCCCCAGACCGGTTCCCAGCGGATCGCGGATCACGCCACCTAGCCCTGTGTTGGCGCCACCGTAGGGTTCGATCGCCGACGGGTGATTGTGCGTCTCCACCTTGAAGACGACATGGTACTGATCGTCAAAGCGGACGATACCTGCGTTGTCTTGAAATACCTTCACGCACCAGTCGTCCCCAGCCAGCTTTTCTCGGATCTGCACCGTGGCGGCGAAGATCGTCTCTTTGAGCATGTTGCGGAATTGTCGCGATCCACGTTCGTCCTGATAGTCGATGCGGCCGGCCAGCGTCTTGTGACTGCAATGCTCGCTCCAGGTCTGCGCGATGGTTTCCAGTTCAATATCGGTAGGATCCCGTCCCAGATCGCGGAAGTGATTCTGGATCGTCTGCATTTCGATCAGCGAAAGCGACAGCTGGCCTTCGCGGCTGAGTCGCACCAGAGCTTCATCTCCCAAAGTTCTTAGGGGAATGGTGTGGAGCTGCAGTTGATAGGGGCTGCCGACCCCCAGTTGGTCCATCTTCAGCGGACCGCAGAGCGCCTGTTCGACCGAATCATTGGCGAGGACTTTAGAGCAGAGTCGATCGAGTCGTCCCGAATCGGCGCCAGCGATCCAGTACTTGCGAAAGGTCCGTACGGCTTCGACATCCAGTCCCGCATCGCGCAGTGCGGCCAGAGTGCTGTCGGCCACCGGATCCATCACCCCGGGTTTGGGCAGGACGGTGACGACATCAACGTGGGTACCGGTCGAAGCGAACCCCGGGGGCGCAGCGTTCAGGGAAGGAGTTCCGACAGGCGCGATCACCGAGCGTTCGGTGATCGCATCGACCAGCAACCGCCGGGCGCTACCTTCGATTTTTTCGGGCGATTCGTTCGACTGGATCAGAAACCCGTGAGCGGCTCGCAGGACCAGCCCTTCGGCCAAGCCAAGATCGGCGATATCCTCAAGCATGGAGTGGCTGAGATGATCCGGCTGCCGGTCAGCTGGATGGATGTCGATTTCCCAAAGCGTCACGTGACTGTTTTCCCGCTTCCAAAAGCTGCTCGATCTTCTCCCCGTCGCCCGATTCGAGGGCGTCGACCCATGCCTGAAGAATTGTCGCAAACTTTCGGGTTGCCTGTAAGACAGGGGTCCGGTTTTCCATCAGGATCTGAGTCCACAAGGCCGGATCGCCCGCCGCAACGCGCGTCGTGCTGCTCCATCCACTGGCCGCCATCGGAATCCAGTGTGGATCGGTGGAGGTGGCCAGGGCCGAGGCGATCAGGTGAGGCAGGTGGCTGACCTGAGCGACGCACAGGTCGTGCTGGTCCGGATCGATGGCGATCGATTGGGCACCGACCGACTCCCAGAATTTTCTGACTTCTACCGTCCAGGTCTTGGGAGTCGCTGTGGAAGGAGTGACGAAGACCAGTCGTCGATCGAACAGCAACGCCGATCCATGCTGGCAGCCGCTTTTTTCACTTCCGGCCATTGGATGACTTCCCACAAACCGCAGATGGGGGAAGTTGGCCAGTTGCCGGACCAGAGATTCTTTGGTGCTGCCAACGTCAGTGATCATCGCCTGGGGGGCTGCCTTGGCAGACGCCAGAACGTGAGCGGCGATTTGCTGGATCGGCGTGCAGACAACCACCCACTGGCAACCGGCGACGCCCGCGGCGAGGTCGGTGGAGGCGACGTCGATTGCTCCCTGCCCGATCGCCTCTTCCAGTCGCTGCATGCTACGCCCAATACCGACTACCTGACGGCAAAGCCCGCGGGCCTTGAGCGCCAAACCCAGCGAGCCGCCCAGGAGGCCGACGCCGATGATAGCGACGCGGTCCCAGGGGGGCACTGGAAAGTCGGAAGGCGTGTCGGCCGAAGGGTCCATGCGGTTTGCATCCTGCAAGCGTCCGGGGGAACGACCCCAGAAGCTGGGTGGTCGATCGGTCGAGCTTTCCCGGACTGGCGAAGTCGATTTTCAGCATGATCCAGGCATCCGTTTTCCGCAATCGGTCCCGGGCCTAGCAAGTTGGAGAGGACCATAGGATTGCCGGGATCTCAAAGGTCCAAACCATTCCGCCCTCCAGGTGGCTCGGTGTATACTCACCCGAAACAATTCCGCACCGCGGCTCATCCCGCACTGCGGCTTCAGGTGCGGCCGATTCCTCCCCTCTTGTGAGCAGAAAGAGTTGATCGATGAAGTACGGAATGAATCTCCTGCTGTGGTCTGGCGAAATGCACGAAAGCCTTCTGCCTGTGCTGGAGCAGCTGAAGGGGATGGGATTCGATGGGGTCGAAATTCCGATTTTCAATCTCGATCTCGATTATGCCTGGTGGGGCAAGAAGCTGGATGAACTGGGACTTCAGAGGACCGCCGTCACCGTGCGGAACCTGGACGATAACCCGATCAGCAGCGATCCGGCGGTTCGGGCGCGCGGCGTTGCCCTGAACGCCAAGACTTTGGACTGCTGTGCGGCCGCCGGGGTCGAAGCGCTGATCGGTCCCTACCACTCGGCACTCGGTCACTTCAGCGGAGCTGGGCCGACGGCCGATGAGTGGCGTTGGGGAGTCGACAGCATGCGGAAGACGGCCGAGCATGCCGGCAAGGTGGGTGTCCGGCTGGGGGTCGAACCGCTCAATCGCTTCGAATGCTATCTGCTCAACGCACAGGAAGATGCGGCTAGATTCGTCCGGGAAGTGAGTCATCCTGCCTGCGGCATGATGTACGACACGTTCCATGCGAACATCGAAGAGAAGAGTTCCCCGGTGGCACTGCGAGCGATCCGCGACGTGCTGTACCACATTCACATCAGCGAGAACGACCGCAGCACGCCGGGAACAGGTGACATCAAGTGGGGTGAAGTATTCGATGCCATCGTCGAGATCGGCTATGACGGCTGGCTGACGATTGAGGCGTTTGGTTTGGCGCTGCCCGAATTGGCGGCAGCGACCAAGATTTGGCGGCGGATGTTCGATGACGAGCTGAAGCTGGCGCGCGAGGGTCTGTCGTTCGTCAAGAGCCAGATCGCCGCTAGGCGCCATGCCTGATCGCGTGCTGGGACTCGTGCCCGAAAAAACCAAACGCTCGTCGGCGTTTGGTTGTGGTGTTTTCGCCGTCGGGTGGATCCTGCCACTGTCCGATTTGTCGCTGCGACGATTCCGATCGCCATGAGGTCCTTCGGCCGACGACCGGCTCACACACCCTATTGGTCTTTCTCACCTCTTCGTAGGGTGTGTGACGCGGCTTGAATAGGACCAGCGCCGAGCGCAAGTCACCCGCCGCGAAACACACCAGAACCCAGGCCCCATGCCGGTACCAATCCACGCCACCAGCCCTACGGGTTGATTTCTAACGGTGGCGGAATGGCGTCAGCCGTCCGGCTCTTTCACTCCAGGCGAACTGCTTTAGAGGTCGCCTGGGAGGTCTGGTGCATCGGAGCTATTGGCTGGAGTGTCGAGCGGACCACCGCGTGATTCTGCGGGGCGCAGTCCTGAGGCGATGTGGTAGCGACGGCTGGCGAAGACTTCGACATCATCCAGCCAGAGAGGCAAATTCTCTTCGTACCAGCGGGGCTGTTTGGTGACCAGCACCAATCGTCCTTCGGGTCGTAGCGACCGCAGCGCGGCGTGGATGAAGCGTTCGGCGATCCGGAAGTCGCCGTAATAGGGTGGGTTGGCCAGCGCCATATCGAATCGCGATGGCTCGCCATACTCACCCGTCCCGCTGAGCTCCACGGTGACGTTTTCCAGCTGGTTCATTTTGGCCCCTTGCTGCGTGCACCAGACAGCCCGGGCGTTGCTGTCGACGGCATGGACGGTGGCGCTGGCGTCGCGCATGGCGCAGCCAAGTGCTACCGATCCACTGCCGCAACCGATATCGAGCAATCGGGCTTCGGGGTAGACATCGATGGCATCCAGCAGTTGCCTGGCTCCGTTATCCAGTTCGCGATGGGAGAAAACTCCGGGGCGGGTCACCAGGCGGATCAGCTGATCGCAATCGCGAAAGGCTAGTTCGCATTGGAAGTCGCGAGTCCGTTTGAGCGGTTGGGATTTCTGAACCAGGTAGACCATCGCATCGTCGAAGGGACGGACCTTGACCCGTTTGTCGTAGACTCGCAGCTGCTCTAGCACCCAGCGGTCGTCGGGATTGTCGACCGACACCACCAGCCATCCTCCCTCGATCAGTCGTTGGTAGGCGCTCTGGATCAGATCGCGGCTGAGCTCCGATTCGCCTCGTTGGGAGAGTGGTAGGATCGCCAGATCTGCATCGACCTGGGGCCAGTCGTCGAGGCATTCGATTTTCAGTTGGGGCGTTGCTTGGCAGTGGGATTGGGCCAGCTGCGCGACGAAGGCATCCAGGTACCAGAGCACCACCGACGCCTCGGGCCGCTCTTGTGCCAGCACCTCGGCCGCCTGCCCCCTCCCCTGGCTCATCGCCAGCACCTTGTTTCCTGGTAGATCGCGAGCGATCTCCAGCAATCGCAGTTCGGCGACGCGCGCTGGAAGCCGACCGCCCCCTTCCATACCGTTCATTCGATCGCCTCAGCCTTCTGATCCAATCTTCGTACACCACCGATAGTTCCCAGCGACAGCTTAGCGGTCGGTGGTCCAATCGCCTACCACCATGCGGGAGGTTCTGTCGTTTCGGGATCGACTCTTTCCCCGCCGCCCAACTATCCTGAAGTGGGAAGTGACCTTTCGGTTTAATCGGGAATCGTAGGCTAGCGGTTGGAAAACGTCTTCGACAGTTCGGATCCTTGCAGTTTGTCCCATCGGCTCCCCATCTTGCGAATTGGATTTTTCCCGTGACGCCATCGCCGAAGGATTCAAGTCGTTTTCAGCTGGACCGGTATCCCAAGCTGTTGCTGGGGCAAGTGGAACTGTTGACGCTTCGCACGCGGTTCAATGAGTCGATGATGGAGGTGGTGCGACAGCAGATCGAACAGGAGGTCGATCCCCTGCGCAAGCAGCAGCTTGCCGACGCCTTTGAGGGATATCGTCTTGCAAGAACGGCGACCATTCGTAGCGCCGGGTTGCTTCAGGAGAAGTCCGAACGTTATGCGGTCGCGCTTTCGCGTTTGGACCATCTGCTGCTAGGGCGGATCGATGCCCCCGGGGCAGTCGACCAAAGCTGGAAAGGTTTCTGGTTTCTAATATCCCGGGCTCAGCCTCCGACGCTGCATCAACTGGTGCAGATACCCTGTGCGGCGCTGGATCGCAAAGCAAAGGAATTCCACTTCGCTCGCGGGAACGCAAGCGACGCGCCGGCATCGATCGGCACGACGTTGATGCTATTGGACTGGGCGCGCAAGCGATCCGCCGTCCCGCTGCCGGGATCGCGTCCACAGAAAAAAATGCAGAAGGTGCTAGAGTGCCTTGCCAGGGAAGCGGCTGACGCGTTGCGATCGGTGCGACAGGAGGTGGCGAAAAGCCAGAAGGAGCTGGATCGCATCGCGGAGCGGAACTGGAGCTTGGTGGTGGTGGAGCAGCATCCACCGAAGGACCCTTTGCCGGCGTGAACCGGTCAGTCGTTGCTTTCGATAGCATCCATGGTGCCATCGCGCACGTCGCTGATTGCCTGATAGACCTGCTTGCCAATGGTTTGCGAGAGGCTGCGCACCGAGCCATCCCAGAAGAGGGCCATCAGGACGCCGGGATGATTGCTGTTGGGGGGAACGGCTGCATAGAGCTGCCGCCAGAGAGGGGATCCTTCCTGATCACTGGTCCAGCAGATCGGAGGGAGGTGGATGGTGGCATTGCAAAGCAGCGGCAGGGCGCCCAGATGCCCGGTAGTGCCCGATTGGGAGACGCGTCCGTCGAACCAGCGGCGATGAGAGTCTTGCGGCTGCAACTTCCCAAGCCAGGCGCAAAGATCATCGAGTGCCTTAGGGGGCGGTGGGTTGGGAAAGTTGCCATGCATCATCCAGGCAAGTCCCGGCTGCACTTCCGCAAACGCCAGCGACTCCCCTTTGCCGTCGGTGATCTGATCGATCGTGGTGCCACGCGGGCCAGCGAGGAAAGCGCCCGAACTGCGGGTGGGGTGTTCGCGGTCCTGGATCAGCGCCAGTCCAGCGCTGTAGGCGTAATGAGTTGCCGCCTGCCCAGGCGGCCCCAAGGAAGCGCTGGGGCAGCGAAACACTTGGAGGCGAATCGTCGACAGTTTGGTTGGGTGGTCCAGGAGATCACGAGGCTCCTCCATCGGCCGGTGGTAGTCGATTCGATCGGCCAGAACCGCCTGATCCAGGAAGGGAAGCAGTTGCGCTTGGGGACTCCACCCCTCTACCAACGGGTTGGCCGTTGCCGAGGTGGAGGTGGCGGTTCCATCGGCAACAGGAGCGATCGGCAGGAAGGCCGATGGCAATCGCTGGTGGTGCTGTTCAAAGAGCATCAGCGCGATTCCAATCTGCTGCAGGCGGGAGGTGCACATCTGGCGTCGGCTGGCTTCGCGAGCCGCCTGAACGGCGGGCAGCAGCAACGACACCAAAAGCATCATGATCGCGAGCACGGTCGCTAGTTCTAGAAGAGAGAAGCCTCGCCGGGAACGGGGCTGGATGCGATGCATGACAACAGTTCCCCCCGGGACTTGGTTTCAACCTGACGCCACCGATTCATTTTGTCGCACTTTCGATTGTAGGGGAGAAAGCTGGCCTGGGGAGCGAACGCGCCTGCGTGGGTGTTGGCGAAAAAAAGATTCTCGATGATAATTTCCAAATGGTTGCGTCCGGCTTTCCGATCGGAAGTGAACCCGATGGCGTCACGTGCGGTTACTACCGTTTGACCAGGTGGACCCCATCCAGTGGGATCGATGCCGGGGACAAGGGGGAAAGATGAGTCGATCGAGCAAATGGCAGGGTTGGTTAGTGATTGGATTGCTGGCGGTGGTGGGGTGCGATGCCATGCCACCGGAACCGGAGGCGTTTGAGCCGAATTATCTTTATGCTCATCGGTTGGCATCGACGCAGGATTTGACGGCAGAGGATGGTTCCAGCCGGATGGACCAGCCGCTTTCCGACGCACAGCGTCTGCTGGTCGATTGGTTTGGCACACCCGACGCCCCGAAGATTCCCGCTGCGCTGCAGGAGGATGATCTCTACAAGGAGCTGATCAGCCAGGAGCATCTGCAGATGGCAGCAGGTCCTGCCCCCAAGGACACCACCGAACCAGGAAGTAGGGGCCTGTATCGACAGTTTTGTGTCAATTGCCATGGCATCACCGGACATGGCCGCGGGACGACGGCTGCCTCCCAGAATCCCTACCCCCGCGATTTTCGGATGGGAGTGTTCAAGTTCAAGTCGACCCCTTCTTCCTCCAAGCCCTTGCATGACGACCTGATGCGGATTTTGGCGCGAGGCTTACCAGGCTCGCAGATGCCTGCCTTCGACAAATTTTCGCAGGACCAGCGAAAAGCTTTAGCCGACTATGTGATCTACCTTTCGATGCGAGGGGAATTCGAACGAACCCTTTTGCGCACTGCCGCCTTTGAATTGGATCTGGAGGGATCGGACGAGACGCCGCCCGATCGGCTTTACGATCCCAGCAACTCGGAGAAGGTCGCCGAGCAGCTCGATGCGGCGAAAGATCTTCTGACCGAGATCGCCGACAAGTGGGTGGATGCAGAGGATGAAGTAGAAGAGTTCATGCCTCCCGAGACGCTGCCTGTACCTGGGCTCAACGATGTCGACGATCAGTTGGCATTGGATGCCTCCATCGCTAGAGGGAAAGAACTGTTTCTTGGTCAGGCGGCCGCGTGTTCTCAGTGCCATGGGGCTTCCGGCAAGGGAGACGGCCAGAAGGCACCTGACTTCGATGCGTGGGCCAAGGACTGGGGGGTGGCGACGGACATCGAGCCTGGAGATGTCGACGCGATTCGGCCATTGCTGTCCATCGGTGCGATGCGCCCGCAGCCGGTGCTTCCACGCAACCTGGTTGAAGGGAAGTTCCGAGGAGGCGACTCCCCGTTGGATCTTTATCGCCGGATCCGCTACGGCATCGCTGGTACACCGATGCCGGCCGCTGCCCTTTCAACCAGCGATGACGCGCCTGGGCTGAAGGAGGAGGATCTTTGGCATCTGGTCAATTACGTAAAAAGCCTTTCGGAAGTCCGCCTGACCAGTGTCACCCCTGCAGCACCATCGACGGTGGCTGACGAGCCCGCGGCTCAGGGGTCGCAATGACTCGGGAAACTCTGGGTGGGACAAATCCTCCCTCCTTCCCGCGTTTGTCGACGGGGGATCCCCGGTTGGATGAGGCGCTGGGAGGGGGATTTCTGCCGGGGACGCTGGTGCTGGTGGTGGGGGCCACGGGCATTGGGAAGACCCAGTTGGGGCTTCGCTGGCTGGCCGCCGGGCAATCGCAGGAGGGGCGCGTTGGGACCGCGATCGACCTGAGCAGTCGTGGGGATTCACAGAACCACCCTGGCTACCTGGAGGCATTGGGCATTTCTGGCTGGAAGACAACGCATCCCGAACTGCCACTGGCGGAAAAAGTTTTCGATGGCCAAGTGCCGCTGGCCAGTGGATTGTCGCTGTTGGGAATGCCTGGTCAGCGAGTGCTTCGCAGTCAGGTTTCCCAGGAACAGTGGGATGCATGGCAAGGGCACTGGAACCGACAGCTGCCAGGAGTTACTCAATTCGTCTATCGTCATCTGATTCGCGGCACGCGTCGATTTCTGCTGGATGGGTTTGAACCGACGGAGCACCAGTCGGAGAGTGTGCAGGTAGATTGGCTGGAGTGGATCTATCATCGCATGCTGAGGCAATCGAGCGACTGGCTGGCCAGGGAACTGTTGAGGCAAGATTTTCGTCGATGCGAACCGCTGGTGGACCAGCATGCCTACGACCATCGTCAGGCGGTCGCCGTCGCGCTGTTGACCACTCGCGAGACGCTTCTGGAGCAACTGCTGGACCAGCCCTGGGATTCTGGGGATCTGGCGGCAGCGGCCAATACTCTGGTAGTCATGGGACGAGTCCATCAGGGAAATCGGCTGGGAAGGGGTCTTTGCATCGTCAAGCATCGCGGCAGTGCGTGCAGCGATGCGATTCACCCCTTCACCATTGGATCGCAAGGATTGCAGTTATCCGATGGCTGATCGTCGTATTGGTTTGTCGGACTGGTTCGTCATGCGGTAAACTAGAAGTACCTTCGCCATCGAATCGGTCGGTGAAATCATGGTTCATCGGTGGCATCTTCAAACCCTCTCGACGGAGAGTCGACGCCGTGAAAGTGCAGCGATCCAGCGATGTTCCCCTTCAGGAAGTCCAGATGGAAGGGGCAGCCAAGTGCCAGGTGCGATGGCTGGTCAGCAAGACCGATGGGGCGCCGAATTTTGCGATGCGGCAGTTTGAATTGCAGCCGGGTGGGCACACCCCCAGGCACCATCACCCCTATGAGCATGAAATTTACATCCTCGAAGGTGAGGGTGAGGCATGGGAAGGCGATCGAGCGCACCCGATGAAGGCTGGGGATGTCCTGCTGGTCACCCCCGATGAGGTCCATCAGTTTCGCAACACTGGTTCAACCGTCCTCAAGATGCTGTGTCTGATCCCCAATTCAGCCGATAACCGGCCGGTGGGTCAGCGTCCTGAATGCAGCCAGGTAGCCCCGGCTCCCTCCAGTGCTTCGGTTCCCTTGCAGTAGTGTCGATCCGAACCGGGCCGGCCCTTGGTCCGGCCTGCCTGTGGCGGCATGGGGAGGGAGCCAGTGATGGTGGGTGACCTGACGCGAGACGACCTGGAACGGCTGCGGGAGGAAATCCGCCGGCACGATCGCCTCTATTACGTCGTCGCGCAACCGGAAATCAGCGATCTGGAATACGACCGACTGATGCAGCGGTTGCAGGATTTCGAGGCAGCGCATCCGGAGTGGATCACGCCCGACAGTCCGACACAGCGCGTCGGCGATCAACCGGTCGATGGACTGCGCCAGGTAGCGCACCGCGTCCCGATGCTGTCGATCGACAATACCTACGACGAAGAGGCGTTGCGCCAGTACTTTGAGCGAGTGGAGAAGCTGCTGGCTGGGCAAGCCATTCGCTGGGTGGTGGAGTGGAAGGTTGATGGTGTCGCAGCATCGCTTCGCTATGAAGAGGGGCGATTAGTTCAGGCCGTGACGCGCGGCAATGGCGAAGTGGGAGACGATGTGACCCACACGATCCGTACGGCCACCGGGGTCCCTCTGCATCTGCTTGGCGATTCGATCCCGCCTGTGCTGGAAGTGCGAGGCGAAGTGTACATGACCAATAGCGATCTGGTGGAGCTGAATCAAAAGCGAACCGATCGTGGAGAGGCTCCCTTCAAAAATACGCGGAATGTCACCGCAGGAACGATCCGGTTGTTGGATCCCCGCGAGGCAGCGGAACGTCGGCTGAGATTTCTATGCCATGGCGTTGGAGAGTGTGAGGGAGTCGATCTGGAAGACCATCACAGCTTTCTGCAGATGGTCACCCGGCTTGGGATTCCCGTGACCCCAGGGGTCGCCTGCCTGGAGTCGACCCAGCAGGCGATGGCGCACTGCCGACAACTGCTCGATCAGATTCAGGATCTCGATTTTGAAGTGGATGGTCTGGTGATCAAGGTCGATTCGTTCCAGCAGCGGAAGGCTTTGGGTTCAACCGCCAAGGCGCCACGCTGGGTCATTGCGCTAAAGATGGAGAAATACGAAGCGACGACACGCGTCGCTGCGATCCGGGTTCAGGTAGGCAAGACCGGGACGATCACGCCGGTGGCCGAACTAGAACCGGTGCAGCTGGCCGGGACGACGGTCAGTCGATGCAGCCTGCACAATGCCGAGGAGATCGCCCGAAAAGACATCCGCGTCGGAGATGTGGTGGTGGTGGAGAAAGCGGGCAAGATCATCCCGCATATTGTGCGAGTCGAGAAGCATCTGCGAAGCGAGGCATTGAGCGCATTTGAGTTCCCGACGCGCTGCCCCGAATGCCAGGCCCCTTTGGCGCGCGATCTCCGAGGCGTCTACATCCGATGCACCTCATCGGTCTGTCCCGCGCAGTGGAAGCAGCGTCTGCGATTTTTCGCCTCCCGCGATTGCATGGACATCGAAGGCCTGGGGGACAAACTGGTTTCGCAGCTAGTCGATCAGAAATTGGTTACCGACTTTGCTACGCTCTACGGGTTGCAGGAGAAGACGGTCGCCGACTTGGAACGCATGGGCGACAAGTCGGCTAGGCAACTGATCGATGGCATTGGGCGGAGCCGGCAGGCGGGTTTGGCCCGGGTGCTCCATGCCCTGGCGATCCGGCATGTCGGCCAGCGAGTCGCACAGGTTCTGGCCGATCGCTTTCGAACCATCGATGCCCTCCAGGAGGCTTCGGTGCAGCAGCTGGCCAGCACCCCGGAAATCGGCCCCATCATCGCGCAGAGCGTTTACGATTATCTTCATGGTGATGAGGGAATCGAGACGATGCGTCAGTTGCGCGAAGCGGGAGTGCTTTTGGAGCAACCGAAAGAGGCAGTGATCCCTGGGGATGGGCCGTGGTCTGGCACCACCTGGGTAGTCACAGGAACGTTGGCCAAGTACTCTCGAGATGAGATTCATCAAACGATCGCGGCGCTGGGAGGAAAGGCTGCCTCCAGCGTGTCGAAATCGACCAGCTACTTGGTGGCCGGTGAGAAAGCAGGTAGCAAGCTGGACAAGGCAAACCAGCTGGGAGTTCGGGTGCTCAGCGAAGAGCAGTTCGAGCAAATGCTTCAGAAGGCGACCTCTGGTGAAGGATCCGCGACGGGGAAAGCATAGTTCGGGGTGATTCCCGGGCCAGGAGATCTTGGCATGATCGAACTGTTTGGATTCGGAAAAGATTATGGGGAGTTTCGTGCCGTCGGCGAACTGAACCTGAAGATCGAAGCGGGAGAAATGTTCGGGTTCATCGGACCCAACGGGGCTGGCAAGAGCACCACAATTCGGTTTCTTGCGACCTTGTTGAAGGCAACCCGTGGCGATGGGACCGTCAACGGCCATTCGGTCAACAACGACCCGATGTCGGTGCGGCGCAGCATCGGTTACATGCCAGATGACTTCGGAGTCTATGACGGGATGAAGGTCTGGGAATTCCTCGATTTCTTCGCCGTCGCCTACCGGATCGGACGCACCCAGCGCAAGCAGGTGATCGGGGATGTCCTGGAACTATTGGATCTGACTCATAAGCGAGACGATTTCGTCAATGGACTTTCGCGAGGGATGAAGCAGCGGCTGTGTCTGGCCAAGACGCTGGTGCATGACCCACCGGTGCTGATCCTCGATGAACCAACCAGCGGTCTGGATCCCCGGGCTCGCATCGAAGTCAAAGCGCTGCTGAAGGAACTGCGGCGGATGGGAAAGACGATTCTAATCAGCAGCCACATCCTTTCCGAACTGGCTGACTGCTGCACTTCGATCGGCATTATTGAACGGGGACAACTGCTGATGCATGGCCCGATGGATCAGGTCTATCGGCAGCTTCGTCGCGACCGGACGGTGGAGATTCGTTTCCTGGAGCAGCAGGAAAAGGGAATCGAAATCCTGCGCAGCAATCCCCATCTACTTTCGCTGGAGATCGACGGCAACAAAGTGACGGCAGATCTGGAGACTGACGACGAAGGGATCGCCGACCTGCTAGATCGGCTTCAGGATGCCGGCGTGCGGATGCGTTCGTTCTACGACAAGGATCCGACGCTGGAAGATGTCTTCATGAAGGTGACCAAGGGGTTGGTCACCTGAGTGGGACCCTGGATTTCGCCGACCGGTAAATACCTTCTGCACGGGGCAGAGAACTTTCGGAAAATCGAGGCAGAGGCAATTCTTTGCGGCAGGAACAGGTGCGAAGAGGAGGGCTGGGGGAGGCCTATCGCCTTGTCGGTCGGCTCGGGCAAACCACCATACCACTTGGCTTCCTGCCAATCCTGCTTGCTGTGGGAAAGCGAAACGGATTTACCGATTGCATCTTCTACGGCAACCGACCCCTTCTAAAATATCGAAAAAAGGCTCAAGCACCAAAAGCCTTCCACTTTGAGGTGTGGAATACTCTCTTCGAGTCACCCGAACCGGTTCCGATTTCGGCTGTTTGGGGGGCTGGTCCAAATCGAGTCAGTTCGATCGACCATTCGAGTCACCAATTGCTTTTGAAACTTCAGCGGACTTGGGAGTCACGGGATCATGCGTGGGATCGATTGGGCTCGAGTTGTTTGGGCCGGTGTGTTGGTGCTGGCGAGCGTCGGAAGTGCCGCGGCACAGGAGTGGTCGCGGGGCCTGTTCTCCACCTCGATCCATGACTTTGGAACGGTCGCCAAGGCGGCCAAGACCGAGCACCGATTCACGTTTGAAAATCGCAGTCAGCAGACGATGCGGATCCGATCGGTGCGTGCCAGCTGCGGGTGCACCACTCCGATCATCGAAACGCAGGAAGTCGGGCCTGGGCAGATTGGTTCGATCCTTGCTCGCTTCAACACCGACACCTTCAGCGGCAAGCGACAGGCGACCCTGACCGTAACCTTTGACAAGCCTTCGTTTGCGGAAGTCCAACTGCTGGTCAAAGGGTACATTCGCAGCGATATCGTCTTCAACCCTGGCGAAGCATCCTTCGGAGTGATTCGCGAAGGGGAAGGGAAGTCGCTGGGGATCGACGTCGATTACGCGGGAAGATCCGACTGGCAGATTCAGGAAGTGATCAGCAGCGATCCATTCGTCCAGGTACAAGCAGTCGAAACCAGTCGAGGGAATGGTCGCGTTCGCTACCGGCTGGAAGCAGCCATCTCCCCGGAAGCTCCTTCGGGAATTCTGGAACGGGAATTGGTGGTTGTTACCAACGATCGCAATCTCACCAAGGTGCCACTACGACTGACCGCGAACATCAAGGCACCGCTATCTATCAGTCCACCCCGCGTGACTGCGGGGCAGGTTCCACAGGGGCAGTCTTGGAAGCAGATCTTTATCCTCAAGGGGGCTGCTCCCTTCCAGATCAAAGGGATTCGCTCGGAGGAGTTCGATGTCAGCTTCCAGGGTGGGGACACCAGCGCTGCACTGCACCGTTTGGAAGTGACGCTGCAACCGAAGGTCAGCGACGTGGAGGTGGCAGGAAAGATTTGGATCGAGACCGATCTGAGCGATCAGCCTGAAGTGGTAGTCGATGTCACTTGCAAGCAGCAGGTAGCCAGCCCCGAGTAATCTTCAGGACTGTTGCAAGCTACCGATGGGTATAGGAACAAGCAACACCCTCCGCAGCCAGTCGGTTTGCGGAGGGTGTTTTTGTTTTGATATCGATTACTTCGGTTTGTTCGGATCGACTGCTGGCTGGGCGTTGGTTGGCTGGTCAAGGCTTTTCATCAGACGGAACAGGTCGCTGTCGGTAGTCAGAACCAGGGTGCTGTCGCGGCCCAGAGTCGCTCGGTAGGTGTCCAGCGTCTTGACGAACGAATAGAACTCGGCAGCCAGCGGGTCTTCTCCGTAGACGGTGCTGTAGATTTGGGACGCCTTGGCATCGGCCTGACCCTTGATCTCTTCGACTTGTCGGTAGGCTTCCGATTCAATTCGCTGCAGATCGCGTTCGCGTTTTCCATCGATCTTGGCGGCTTCGCCACTCCCTTCGGAACGGAAACGATCGGCAATCTGCATCCGTTCGGACTTCATGCGGTCGTAGATCTTATCGATGACGCCCGACTTGTAGTTGAGTCGCTTGATGCGGACATCGAGCAGTTCGATACCCCAGATTTTGACTTTCTCAGACGCGGCTTTAAAGATTTCCTTTTCCAGCGCCTGGCGTCCGGTGGTGATGGGGGGCAGTTTGCTGAGGCCGGCGATCAGACTTTCAGCTCCACCTGCCGCGGTCGCCTCCAGGCTCAAATCCTTTTCCGGAACGCGCTGCCTGTCGGATCGTACGACTTCGATCAGGTCATGCCGTGCCACGACATTGGGGGTCTCGCTGCCGATGATGTCATCCAGACGTGACAGGGCGGTACGGGTATCTCGGAGGCTCTGGAAGAACTTCAGTGGATCTTCGATCCGCCATCGCGCGAAGGTATCGACGACGATGTAGAGTTTGTCGCGAGTGGTCATTTCCTTGCTAGGTCCATCCCATTCCAGGATGTTTTTGTGAAACCTGTTGACCTGCTGGATGAAAGGCAGCTTCAGATGCAGTCCCGCTTGGGAGACACTTTCATCCGCGTTGATGGCATTACCGATCGGCTTTCCGAACTGCGTGATCACCACCTGTTCGGTTTCGTCGATCGTGTAAAAAACGCCGGTTGCGTAGGCGAACCCCACCAGGACAGCCAGGGCGACCAGGGAGGTAACAATCTTTTGCAACATATTGGTTCGCTCGTGGTTTCTTCGACTGGATAACAAGATTCGGAATGGACTGGTGGAACGGCAGTTATCGTCTTATGGCTGTCGTAACCGGAGTGCCGGGACGATGGAGGACCGGATCGAACGAGTCCGGTCGGAGCTCTCTTCGTCCTCCTTCTGTTCTTTGACTGCAGGGGACGGAAGTTGCAACAGCGGTAGCAGTTGCTTCGCATCGCTGTCGAGAATCACCTTGCCTCCCAGGTTCGGGATCACCTCCCCGAGCGCCTCCAGATACAGTCTTCGACGGGTGACTTCTGGTGCCTTGCGGTATTGCTCCAGAAGGGCCTTGAAGCGTGCGACATCTCCTTCCGCCTCATTGGTGCGTTTGATCGAATAGCCCTCTGCTTCCTGGATCTTGCGATCGGCTTCGCCAGCGGCGCGGGGAATCACGCGGTTGTATTCCCCATTGGCCTGATTGATCAGTTGCTCCCTTTCCTGCTGCGCCCGGTTGACCTCATCGAACGACTCCTGGACCGCTGCCGGGGGATGGACGCTTTTGAGCTGAACCTGCTGGACGCGAAGGCCCATATCTAGGTCGTTGACCAGCGTTGTCAGCTTGGCGATGGCATCGACTTCGATCCCCTGACGTCCGTAGGTCAGGACTTCATCGACGGTTCGGTCGCCCACCACTTCCCGCATGACCGACTCCGAGAGATCGCGCAGAGTCGCCGTCGGCTCCTGATGCTTGAAGAGGTATTTGTTAGGATCGCTGACCTCATACTGAACCACCCATTCGACACGCGCGGCGTTCAGGTCTCCGGTGACCATGTCGCTCTCTTCCTTCTGTTCGTCGGAAGATTGGAGGGGGTTGGTGGAGCCACCGGTTCCAAATCCGAACTCCAGTTTCAGCTGCCGCTTGACCGGGATCATCGTCACCTGATCGATCCCCCAAGGCAGTTTGAAGCGCAGTCCGGGTTCGGCAACTCCAATGAACTTCCCGAATCGCTGCAGCACCCCGATGCTTTCGGTGCTGACGGAATAGATGCACGTGCCAAGTGATCCCAAGAGAATCAAGATGGCTGCGACGGGCAGGATCCAACCCATTTTTTTGAGCGTTGGTTGGAATTGATCGGCAAAGTCGGAGAAACTGGGCGGGGCATTCGACATCCGGCGTCACCTTATCTGGGAACATGGTCGCGGCGGGCCAAGCTACAAGAGCCGCCCGTCTATTCGTATGGTAGTCCGCGACTCTTGGAAAGCGGAATGGATTCCTTTTTTCGCTCAGAAAGGAATCTGTCCCACCACCCCAGATGGCCAAAGGGGATGGTTGCCGCCATGTCCGAAGGCACTGTCATCGCGACGGGATTGGCCAGCATTTGGATCCCAGTGGCGTCCTCAGATCAGTGGGACACCCGGTTGGCCAGCCAAACCAGGAGGACGATTCCGACTGCGATCCGGTAGATGGCAAAGGGGAGGAATCCCTGGCGGCGCACCCATTGCATAAACCAGGCGATCACCCCCCAGGCGACCAGGAAGCTGACGACAAACCCAACGGCCAGCACCCCGATCCCCTGGCCATCCATGCGCTGGGCGTTGTGGTCATCCAGCACGAATTGCAGCAGCTTGAATCCAGAGGCAGCCATCATGACCGGGATGGAGAGAAAAAAGCTGAATTCGAGCGCCGTTGATCGATCGAGTCCAAACAGCTGCCCCCCTGCGATGGTGACCATGGAGCGACTGGTGCCGGGAAATGCGGCGGCAAGTATCTGGAACAGACCGATCCCGACTGCGGCCTTGGTGTTGACCTCCTCCAGTCGATGGACGGTCGCTCGCTTGCTGGCGTAGGCGTCGACGACCGCCATCGCAATCCCTCCGACGATCAAAGCCCAGGCCATCGAAGGAAGATTCTCCAACTGCTCACCGATCTTCTTGTCGATCACAAAGCATGGGATCGCCGTGACAACAAAACTGAGCAGCACCAGGGCCAGCGGATGTTTCCATCGGCTGGAGGATCCCTGACTGGGCTGAACAAAACTCCTCACGAAGTCGGCCAGTCGCTTTCGAAAATAGACCAGTACAGCAAGGATGGCCCCCAGCTGAATCACGATGGCAAACATTTTGCCATAGGGATCTTCGGAATCCTGACCCAGTAGCTCCTGGGTGATGCGGATGTGAGCGGTGGAACTGACCGGGAGGAATTCCGTCAGGCCTTCAACGATCCCGATCCATACGGCATGCCAATACGAATGTTCCACGTTGCGATGTAGCCTTTATCAGACGAGGGAAAGCGATGTCGAAAGCTGAATCTCTTCATCTTAGTCTGTCGGCCAAAAGGCGACAGAGCAGCAGGCTGCTTCCCGCAAGGAAACGCGGCTCACATGGTCTAGCGCCAGCGCTGGTCTAGCGTTGGGGCGGGGCATTCCTTCGTTGGTCATGCGATCACCTCCGGCGTCATGGTGCGATCGCAATCCAGCGAGTCGACCGACAAGGCGACCTATCACCACGGAAAAGCTTAAGGGGCTAGGGAAGGTTGGGTCTGCAGGGCGGAGCGTATGCGAGGGATCCACTGCTGGCAAGCTTCCCAAACATCTCCTGGTTCTTCGTATTCCAACGCCACGTAGCCTCGATAGCGCGTTCGCTGCAGAATCCCCGCCAAACGTTCCAGGTCGATCTCCTTTCTGCTGCCATCGGGATGGGAGATGACCGTTTTCAGCTGGACATTGACTGCCCAGGGAGCGACCGCCTCCATCTGTTCGTAGGGATCGAGATCCCCGCGGAAGTTGCCTGTATCGAGGTTGACTACCAAATGGGGGTGATCGACGTCATGCACCAGTTCCATTAGTCCCTGAGCCGTCTCGGTGGGGCCTCCGTGATTCTCCAATGCCAGATAGATACCCTGCTGCTGAGCGATCTTGGAAGCTTCTCGCATGCCGGCCACCATGTTTTGGTGAGAGGCCTTCAGGTCGACTCCCTTGGGATGATGTCCAGCAAAGATGCGGATGAAGGGGGCATGCAGTGCAGCAGCTCGTTCGATCCACTGCCGCACGTGATCCAACTGCTGCGTTGCCGCATCACTTTCCGGAGGTGCAGAAAAATCGGTGCGGATCGCCGTGCCAGATACCTCCAAACCACTTCGATAGCAGTGCATGCGTAATTGATGCAGATACGATGGCTCGATCGGTTCCGGCATGTAGTAGCCAGTCAATTCGACGCCGTCTAGTTCTAGTCGAGCACAGCGATCGATGAACTGATGCAGATCCATCGTCGGAGGGTTTTGGCCTTTTCCCTGGAGCGCATCGCGAAAGCTATAGGCTGCCAGCGACAGCTTGATGTGTGTCTGGTGCCGGTCGCCGATGGGAGGCAGTTCCATGGCGCTCAGTCCGCGTGGGATTCCGCAAGCTGCCATGCAGGCTGCTGCCTGCTGTCCAAACCAACGTCGGTTTATTGTCATCGGATGCCTTTCTGTTTTTTCGGCGGAAATGATGAGGGGCCGTGGCGGCGGGTTCAGGCTAGGGAGCTTCGAGAGAGGGATGGGTTTCGGTTGCTGCTGTGGCTGGCTGTTACTGCTTCCCTCTTGCCGTGCAAGATTGTGGCTTTTCCCAAGTCAGGCAGAACAGATGGCAGGCGAGCGCTACGGCGGCTTCCACACGAAGGATGCGGGGGCCCAGTTGGACGATGCAACAACCAGCCAGACACGCTTGGTCGATTTCGTGAGTGGTCCATCCACCTTCTGGACCGATCGCCACCTCCCACGTTGCATTTGGATCATTTCGACTGGCCGCGATCTCTTGCATGAGGTCTCTCGAGGCGATCGCGGCGGATTCGGGTTGTTCGGGAAGCGTCGGATGGAGCACCAGTCGCCGGTGGGTGGGGAGCGTCGACTGTTTCAGCCAATGGTTCCAATCGATCGGCTGTCCGATTTCCACGAGGCGGTTGCGACCACACTGTTTGGCCGATTCGATGGCCGCCCGATGGAGTCGCCCTGCCGTCTGGTCACCGGGCTGTGCCACACTGCGCTGAGCGGTCAGAGGGGTCAGTCGCTGAACCCCCCCCTCCATGACGCGTTCGACCACCTCCTTCTGCCGGTCTCCCTTGGGGAGGGCCACCAGCAGATGCACTTGGGCGGGCAGATCCTTGGGATCAAAGCGAGGGGATGGTACGAGCACCTGAAGAGTTCGGCGGTCGATCTCCTGCACGGTGCCTTCACCTTCCCAGCCCTCTCCATCGAAGACCACAAGCCGGTCGCCGGCGCTCAGACGCAGGACTCGGATCGCATGAGTGGCTTCTTCCCCCTCCAGGAGAACCTGACCTGAAGCATGTTGCCAGTGGGGAGCGTAGAAGCGAGGGAGCGCCATCCCGATGTCTCGCGAATCGAACTACGGGCAGTCAGGTTATGGAACAGTGATCGACTCGGGCGGCTTCCCTTCGATCCAGCGATACCGCCGGTCGGGCTGAATTCCCTTGGCTTCTTCTACTTGGCCGTTGGGCCAGTGGACTGCTAGGCGATCGATGGTGGTGTGCGATCCGATCCCCAGGTGAATCAGCTTCTGGCCGGTCCCCATGTAGCCATCTCCGGCAGTGATCGCCGCAACCCACCGTTCTTCGCCGCATTCCACTTCCACCCAGGCGCCGACCGCATCGCGTTCGCTTTGTGTTCCGATCAATTGCAGCTGCACGAAGTGGCCAGTGGTTGTCGAGCTGTTGCGCAGCAGGGCTGCTGGCCGATCCAGGTGGGTCGCTACCAAATCGATGTCCAGGTCGTTATCGAAGTCGACCAGTTGGAGGGCTCGTCCGAGATTGGGCTCCTGGAAATAGCTGCCGATCTCCGGCTGTTTGGCCCAGTAGAACTTCCCTTGGCGATTCTGAAAGACCTGTGGAACCATCTTGTAGGGAACCCCGATTCCCTGGTAGTTGTCGATATGGCCATTGAGCACCACGAAGTCTTGCCAACCATCGCAGTCCAGGTCGGTCAGATGGCAGCCGAATCCAAGGAAGGCAAGACTGTCGAGGTGAAGGCGGCTGCGCTGCGTGCCATCGACAAACCACCCTGGTCGGGTCTGCAGATAGAGTGTATTGACGTCATTGAGGAAGTTGGTGACGATCAGGTCCAGCAGACCATTGCGATCGACGTCGCCGCAGGCGATCCCCATGCAAGCCTGCGCGCGCCCCTGTGCGTCGAACGCAACACCCCGCCTGCCCGCCTGTTCGGTGACCATCCATCGCTTGCCAAATTGCGGGGGATTCGCATCCTCCTGGTCCTTCTCTACCAGGGGTTGGCTGAGCAGCAGGAAGTTGGCCGAAACATCGTTCGAGTAGAAGGCATCGTTGCCCTGCTGGAAATCGAGATTGGTGACGGTGATTCCCAGCGATCTTCCCTCGGCAATCGACTTCAGCAATGCAGCATCGGCCATCTTCCATCCCCCTTGGCCGTCGCTGAGCAGCAGTTCGTTGGGACAGGGAGGAAATTCGTTGGGTGGGCAGTTTTTCGCGACGGTTCCCGGCGTGCCGCAAATGCGGGTTCGGCATTCTTCGCCAGCGATATAACGAGCCATCAAAAGATCGGGAATAGTATCGCCATCGATGTCGGCGATCGCAGCGCTGCTGGCCCAGGAGTACTGGTCTGGCGTCGCGGGGAGGCTCCAGGGCTGGAAGGTTCCATCTCCTAGATTGTGATAGAGCCTGGAGGTGCCGAAGTTGAGGACGAGAAGGTCGGTCAGTCCGTCTTGATCGAAGTCCCCAGCGGCAATCCCCTGGCCATACCCGCGGTCATCGATTCTCGCCAACTCTTGGATCGCCTGAAAACGCTCCCCGGATCGATTCCAGTAGAGCGATTTGGTGCCCTGCCCTTCCTCGGCGGCAGGCAGCCCGCCAGCATTGGAGAAGTAGAGATCGCAGTAACCATCCAGATCGAAATCGAGTACACCGACACCGCCACCGTTCCCTTGATAGATCAGCATTCCACCCACCTGCGGGTCGGCGCCGTTGAGATAGCTGGCGTCGATCCCGACCTCGGCGGCCACATCTTCCAGTCGCACGGAGAACCCTTCGAGCGATTCGCGAGCGATCTGAGAGCTAGATTGATTGTCGCTGGCCTGCGGTGGATCGGGCCATCGATCGACAGGTAGCGGGGCTAGCAATGCATCGATCTTTGGCATGGGGTGCGTCTGCGCCAGCTGGGCGAGCCGTGGCTGTAACTTCTGGATCTCCTGCTGGGGCGATGCACTACGGAAGGCATTCAGGGAGGCCCAGGCAAATGCCATGTAAGGATCGTTCAGATCCTGATACCCCGCCTCCAGTCGCTGGAGTCCATCGGGCGGGCCGCTACCGCGTATCACATCCTGCGCAAT
>Ga0315900_10003675_pt1 | contig 22226 bp, 20 predicted proteins | sample LakEriMetagenome_FD_203521 | JGI IMG/M metagenome (GOLD analysis project Ga0315900, IMG submission 203521) | Freshwater fungal communities from buoy surface, Lake Erie, Ohio, United States - Buoy 12 MA114 | ecosystem: Environmental > Aquatic > Freshwater > Lake > Lake biofilm | place: USA: Lake... | reverse complement strand
CGCGGCCAACAGCAGGAGCTGTGTGGGAGATGCGGTTCGACAACATGAGTGACAGTTTGACGGGTTTTTCCCCGATCGTCAACGCCCGAGCGCCTCAGCCTGTGGAAAGCCTGTGGATACAGGCGGGGAAATCATGCCCACGTGTCCCCAGCCTGTGGATAGACCCAATCGCGGGCCACCGTTTCGGTGACCGCCGTACCGGCCAGGCCTGACGCGAGCGACCACCTCAGACCAGTTCACACCAGTGGCGGTACTTATCGATCTCGCCACGTACAGCTTTTCCGTACATTTCCCCGATGGCTTTTGTGATCGGACCAGGGCATGGCACTTTGCGATCGTCAACGGAATTGACTGCGCTTACTTCGGCAGCAGTTCCGCACACAAAAATTTCTTCAGCGATATAAAGATCTGAGCGCGCCAAGTTGTCGGCAACGACTTCATAACCAAGGTCGTTGGCAATAGCGGTAACGCTGCTTTGCGTGATCCCTTCGAGGGCTCCTGCTGATGTCGGTGGAGTGATGATGCGACCATGGCGCACAACAAAGATGTTTTCTCCGGTGCACTCCGCAACAAAACCGTGCGGGCTCAACATGATCGCTTCGTCATACCCGGCCTTCAGTGCTTCCACTTTTGCAAGTGAGGAGTTCACGTAGTTTCCAACTGTCTTTGCTGCCGGTGGCATGGTGTTGTGATCGTGACGAGTCCATGAAGAAATCTTCATACGTACACCTTTGGTGAGCGCGTCGTCTCCAAGGTATGCACCCCACGGCCAACATGCAATCGCAACATCGACGCTGCATGGCAACGTATTGAGACCCATCTCTCCGTATCCGTAATACGCAATCGGACGCATGTACGCACCTGGCAATCCAGTGGAGCGCATGGTGTCTTTTGCTGCTTTCACCAATTCGTCAACGCTGTATGGGATCTCCATGTCGAGAATCTTGGCGCTCGCGTGCAGACGCGCCATGTGCTCGGTGAGACGAAAAATCGCAGGACCGTCCTTTGTTTCGTATGCACGAATACCCTCAAAAACACCTGTGCCGTAGTGCAAGGTGTGAGTGAGAACGTGAATCTGAGCCTTGTCCCAATCGACGAGTTCGCCGTTCATCCAGATTTTCGGTGTGGGTTGCAGCGTGGGCATGCGGTGCTCCTTGGGATCAGTCTTTCCGACTTTACTTGCCGGCCACTCGGGCGGCGATGGCGTTTCCAACGTCAGTTGTTGATCCCTCCGGCGCATCATCACATGCGGTACGAATTCGTGATGCAGCGGCGGTTTCTCCCAGGAAATCAAGCATGAGAGCTGCCGACAAAATTGCTGCCGTGGGGTTTGCTTTTCCTGTTCCCACAATGTCTGGAGCCGAGCCATGGACGGGTTCAAACATTGACGGACCCGTACGAGTGGGGTTCAAGTTGGCTGACGATGCAAGACCGATGCCACCGCTGACCGCACCACCCAAATCGGTGAGGATGTCACCAAACAAGTTGTCGGTAACGATGACGTCGTAACGATGAGGATCTTGAACAAAGTAGATGCATGCAGCATCCACGTGGTTGTAGGCAGTACCAACCTTTGGATACTCCTTGGCTACTTGGTCGAACGTGCGTTGCCAAAGATCGCCCGCGAATGTGAGCACGTTTGTTTTGTGCACCAACGTGACATGTTTCTTCTCGCGTGACATTGCAAGATCAAATGCGTAACGAATGCAACGCTCAACACCGTGGCGCGTATTTACGCTGCCCTGTGTTGCCACTTCATGCGGCGTTCCCTTACGCAACACGCCACCTTCACCGACATACGGTCCTTCAGTGTTTTCACGAATGACCACGAAATCATGTGGAGCAGTGTGACCCGGTGCGATTCCTTTGAATGGACGCTGGTTCACGAATAGGTCCAACTCGAAGCGCATTTTGAGAAGCAATCCGCGCTCGATCACTCCAGGAGGAACGTCGGGAGTTCCGACTGCACCCAACAAAATCGCGTCAAAACCGCGGAGAGCATTGAGCGTTTCATCAGACAAGATCTCTCCATCGCGCAAATAACGCGCACCACCTAAATCAAAATCAGTTGTGTCAATGGAGACACCGGCGGCAGTAATTACTTTGAGTGCTTCAGTGGTGACCTCTGGTCCAATTCCGTCTCCACCGATGATGGCAATGCGATGTGCTGATCCAGTCATAGGGAAGCCATCGTAGGACGCGCCGATAGCCTTCTCCTCATGGCAAAGCACCTGTTGTCAAAAGAAACGTATGCCCGTCTTGAGGCTGAACGCACCCACCTCGAACACACGCTGTTGCCGGAAATCGCCGACAAAATCGGTCGTGCGCGCGAATTGGGTGACCTGTCGGAAAATGGTGACTACCACGCCGCGAAAGACGAATACGGAATGGTGAACGACCGAAAGAATCTCATCATCTCCATTCTCGAGAACTCCGACATTGCGCCGGCTCCCACCGCCGGAACAATTGGAGTGCTGAGCACCGTCACAGTGTTGTTTGATGGTGATGATCCCGATGATGCCGAGACATACCTCATTGGACACATTGAAGAAAAAACCGATGGAGTTGAGATCATGAGTCCATCTTCACCAATTGGTTCTGCGCTACTTGGCCACGGTGAAGGCGACAAAGTCAACATCACGCTTGAAAACGGTGCGAAGGTTTCCGTGCAAGTAGTCAAGGTGAACCACTGAGCGAGATCCGCATCCCCCCACTGCCCGACGGGCATCACATCGAACTGCCCGGACGCGGAACCACGTTTTATCGCGACGTCTCCGGGCCTGATGGTGCACCTGTCCTTATGTTGTTGCATGGGTGGACAGCAACCGCCGACCTCAATTGGTTCAACTGCTACAGACCGCTCTCGCAGCACTACCGCGTGATTGCATTGGACCATCGCGGACACGGGCGCGGTATCCGATCTGCAAAACCATTTCGTCTCGCAGATTGCGCTGACGATGCAGCAGCGTTAGCTGATCGTCTCGGAATTGAAACATTCATCCCGGTTGGTTACTCAATGGGTGGCACAGTTGCACAGTTGATGTGGCGACGACATGAATCTCGTGTGCGTGGTCTCGTCCTTGCGGCGACGTCATCTCATTTTGTGGATTCACGTGAGGAACGTTTGTCATTTCTCGGCTTGCATGGCCTTGGTGCAGTCGCACGCATCACGCCAAAGTCTGCACGTGAATGGTTCAGCCATCGCTTATACATCCAGCGCAAGACGATGACATGGGAGCCGTGGGCAGTGCAGCAATTGGCAACACATGAATGGCGACAGATTCTTGAAGCAGGTGGTGCACTTGGGTCTTTTGATTCGCGTACCTGGTTACCTGAAATCAACGTGCCAACTGGAGTTGTCGTCACCACCTCTGACCGAGTTGTTCCAACTCGTCGTCAAAAGGAAATGGCCGGATACATCAATGGTGCGCGCGTATGGACTGTTGATGGTGATCATGATTCTGTTTTTGGTCGCGCTGATGTGTTTGTCCCAGCCCTGTTAGAAGCAGCACATTTCGTGCACCACGAATCACAACGTCGTGCAACCATATCATGACCAATTACGCGGTTCGTCTTCGGTCGCGGTGGCGACGCAACAGCAAGCTCGCAAGGCTCGGGGCGCGCATTGGTATTGGACATGCAGCAACATCGGCGCGGAAAGTGTTTGCCAATGCCGAACGTAAAGAAGTGTTGTCTCGCGAACGTGAAATGAAAACCGCTCAACAAGTAGCCGGCGAGTTGGGCAACATGAAGGGTGCATTGATGAAGTTGGGCCAGATGGCCAGTTACCTGGATGATGGCCTTCCTGAATCTCTTCGCCTTGCGCTCGCACAACTGCAATCAAATGCACCACCCATGTCGGTTGAACTCGTCCACGATGTCATTCGTCAGGAATTTGGGCGCGATGTCAACGAATTATTCGTGGAATTTGACGAAGAACCAATCGCTGCTGCGTCGATCGGGCAAGTACATCGGGCGATCATTATCGATCCAAAAACTGGTTCTGAACGCGCCGTTGCTGTGAAAGTGCAGTACCCAGGTGTTGCAGACGCCATTGATGCCGACTTACGCACAGCTGATCTCCTCGGAACGTTGCTTGCCTTTGGTTTCAAGTCTTTGAATCCCGAAGACATGGTTGCTGAGATTAAAGACCGACTACGTGAAGAACTCGACTACACCCGCGAAGCACGTAACCAAAAGGAATTCGCAGAGTTCTATCGCGGTCACCCATTTATCCATGTTCCAGAAGTGATTGACCACCTTTCAACTGCACGCGTTCTCACTACGGAGTTGGTGAACGGTTCGAACTTTGACGAAGTGTTGACTTGGTCTCAAGAGGAACGAGATAAAGCAGGAGAATCAATCTTCCGTTTTGTGTTCCGCAGTCTGTACCGCTTCCGTGCGTTCAATGGTGACCCACACCCCGGTAACTACATCTTCCACGGAAACGGTCGCGTGACATTTCTCGACTTTGGTCTCATCAAACATTTCACCATCGAAGAAATGGACATGTTCAAATCGATGGTGAAGTCTGCTGTGATCGACCACGATATGGAGACCTACCGTTCGATTGTTGAAAATGCCGGCATGTTGCAAAAAGATCTTGATCTGTCAACCGACGAAGTGGGTGCCTACTTTTCACATTTCTATGAACCTGTCCGTGAATCACGCGAGATGACATGGACGACGGCATACGCAACGTCAATCGTGCGTCACACTTTTGACCGCTCTTCCCCCATCGCCCAGTACGCGACGGTTCCACGATCATTCGTGTTCATTCAACGCATCAACCTCGGGCTGTATGCGATCTTGGGCCAACTCGGTGCGCGGGGCAATTACCGTCGCATCGCAGAAGAGTTGTGGCCAATGACAAACAGCCCTGCTTCAACACCGCTCGGAGCAGAAGAAGAGATGTGGCTCGCTGCAAAAAACTAGAGAAGCAACATCGCTCGCTTTTAAAAATGAAATCGCTCGATTACAAAACAGTTTCGAGATCAAGACCAATGTCAAGAATCGGCGAAGAGTGTGTCAATCCGCCGACAGAAATGAAGTGCACCCCTGTTTCGGCAACTGCGCGAGCGTTGTCAAGGGTGAGTCCACCGCTTGCCTCAAGAAGTACCGCTTTCCCTACGGATGCGCGATGCTCAGCGACTATCGCCACTGCTTCGCGCATCACATCGGGTGCCATGTTGTCGAGCAACACAAGATCAGCACCTGCTGCGATCACTTCTCGCAATTGTTGAAGAGTGTCAACTTCCACTTCGATTGGAATTTCGGCGTTCATTTCCCGCACCGCCCGAAACGCCTGCGCTACCCCACCAGCCGACGCAACGTGATTGTCTTTCACTAACGCCGCATCGGACAATGACATGCGATGGTTTTGTCCACCACCGCAACGCACTGCGAATTTTTCCAAGGCACGTAGCCCTGGAGTTGTCTTTCGAGTGTCACGAATGACAGCACCGGTTCCTTCAACCGCTGATACCCATTTAGACGTTGCTGTTGCAACACCAGATAAGTGACACAGCAAATTCAATGACGTACGTTCAGCAGTGAGAAGAAGCTGTGTAGGAGCAGTGACACGCATAATCACTTCGCCTGGTGCCACCGTTGAACCATCGTTGACGATTCGGTCGATGTCACCCAACTGACCGCCGCACACCATCTGCAACACTGCACACGCAATCTCAATTCCGGCAACAGTTCCGTGTGCTCGAGATCCATATGACGCAACACTTCGTTGTGTTAACGGAACGGTTGCTACGGATGTGACGTCGATGCCGCCAGCGAGATCTTCCGCAATGGTGCGACGAATGAGATCTTCCACATAAGTGGGGTCGATACCACTTGTGCGTATTCGTGACGCGATATCAGACGACAATGGGTCGCACGTGAGCGGTTCAAACTGCGTCATGACGTCACTCGAATTTGACCATTGTCTTGAACCACACACGTGTGGTGTTTCCAAGTATCCGAAGTATTCGCAAAGTCACTACGGCGATGACACCCGCGACTCTCTGTGCGTTGTTGTGCTGATGTCACCACAGCCAACGCAATAGTCAACAAGTTCGTGGCTTCAAATGACTTCCGGTTTGGCACGACATCACTTGATGCTTGTGACAGCAAGCCACGAAGCAGATCATCGGCGGCGGAGAGGCCTTCGCCATTGCGCACTACTCCGACATGTTTCGACATACATGAACGCAAAACAACGCGGTGAGATGCGTCAAGTAATGCTCCACGTTCATCGTCTTCCGCGATAGCTGCTACTTCCGGTAACGACCAACTGAGATCGCGTCCCACGCGCGTCCCGGCGACGACTCCTTCCGTGAGACTGTTTGACGCTAAACGATTCGCTCCGTGAACGCCGGTACACGCAGCCTCTCCAACCGCATACAAGCCATGCAGAGTTGTATTGCCACTTAATGTTGCTGAAATTCCGCCACATACGTAATGAGCAGCCGGTGCAACGGGAATCAGATCAACAGCTGGGTCTATTCCGGCACCGGCACACGACGCGGTGATCGAAGGAAACCGTTGCGCAAAGTTTTCGACTCCACGGGCATCGAGATACACGTGATCATCAACGCTATTTGGCGCAGTCGCCATTCGTGCGCTGATTGCAGCAGCGACAACATCACGCGGAGCAAGGTCTTCCAATGGATGCACGCCTTTCATGACACGTTCGCCTGCCGCATCAACTAAGAACGCGCCCTCACCGCGTACTGCTTCGCTAATCAAAGCTTGTTGTCCGGTCGCATCAGGACCACGCCATAACACCGTCGGATGAAATTGAATGAATTCAAGATCACGCACTTCAACACCGGCGCGCATCGCGAGGGCGATTCCATCACCTGTGACCGCGGGCGGGTTCGACGTGGATGCATAGACCTGTCCATAACCGCCAGTTGCAATCACAACAGCGCGCGCTCGGACCTCTCCCACACTCTCAACATCTCCCGTGTCGTCAAGAAGAGCAACTCGTACACCAGCCACCGCACGTTCGCCACTTTCGGTGTATCCGATAATGAGATCAAGCCCAAATGCGTGCTCCACAACGTCAACTCCGGCGAGTCGCACGGATTCATCAAGTGTTCGTTGTACCTCTGCTCCCGATCTATCACCACCCGCATGAACAATGCGTCGGTGTGAATGGCCACCTTCTTTTGTGAGGGCGACTCCTTCATGTAAACCAGGGTCAAACGATGCACCAAGGTTCATGAGGTATCTAATTGCGGTTGGAGCTTCGCGTACTAACTCACGCACTGCACCCTCGTCGCAAAGTCCCGCACCAGCATCCAACGTGTCGCGCACATGGTTTGCGAGTGAATCATCGGGATCAAGCACCGCCGCTAAACCACCTTGTGCCCAACTCGTGCTGCCGGCATCCAACGTATCTTTGGTGATGAGGACCACATCTCTCACTGGTCGCATCGCAAGCGCAGCAGATAGCCCCGCTGCACCAGAACCCAACACCACGACGTCTGTTTCAGCAAACCACGTCGGTTCAGGTGCAAGAAGTTTGCGCGGAATGTCCTTATTCGCCGACACGAGACGGGGTTCCGATCGCAATCATGCGTTCGACCGATGCGCGAGCGCGGTCTGCGATGTCAGTGGGAACATCAACAATGTCATTGCCGGTGAGAAGTGCATTTTCTAATTTCTCAGGCGTGATCATCTTCATGTACTTGCACACCGCCGCACGATTGACAGGTTCAAACACAGTCTTTGCGTTTGCCTTACGCAACTGATGCAACATTCCTGTCTCCGTAGCAACAAGAACTTTCTTAGCTTTTGTTTCACGTGCGGCAGTCAACATGCCACCAGTTGACAAAATCTTTGTGCGTTCTTGAGGTACGACACCTTCTGACGCAAGGAACATCGCGCTTGTTGCACATCCACATTCGGGATGAATAAACAATTCAGCTTCAGGTTCCGACTTCACCAATTGCTTTAACTCAGATCCGTTAATCCCCGCATGTACATGGCATTCACCCATCCAGATGTGCATGTTGTCGCGTTTGGTCAAACGTTGAACGTGTGCGCCAAGAAACTGGTCAGGACAGAACAAGATTTCTTTATCCAATGGAATCGAAGCCACAACTTCCACGGCGTTGGAACTGGTGCAGCAGATATCGGTCTCTGCTTTCACCGCCGCCGTTGTATTGACATAACTGACAACAACTGCACCCGGGTGCTGTGCTTTCCATTCACGTAATTGATCGGCGGTGATGGTGTCAGCCAGCGAACAACCCGCTCTTTCGTCAGGAATAATCACCGTTTTTTCTGGTGACAAAATTTTTGCGGTCTCTGCCATGAAGTGCACTCCGCAAAACACGATGGTTGATTGCGGCACCTCTGCTGCAACGCGCGATAGGGCAAGTGAATCCCCCACGTGATGAGCAACGTCTTGAATCTCTGGCACCTGATAGTTGTGGGCCAAGATGACAGCGTCGCGCTCATCAGCTAGTGCACGAATGCGCTGTGCCCAAGCGGCGTCGGCGGTGTAGGTCACGATGGCAAGGCTAGAACGCGATTACCGACTTTGCTCGCTTGTGAATCGTTTCCGTATCTCAACCACTTACCGACTGCTGGCGTAGCCAGTTATGCCTCTTGGGTCACAGGTGGGTCGTACCAATAGGCATGGATCGCCTCGGCAAGTGAGCCCGTTGCGCTGCCATCGTCAACGACTACGTCATCGGGCGCGTCTTCAAAGCGGATCACGCTTGCGACTCCCGCATCACACACCACGACAACAAGCCGTACACGACGTCGCAACAAATGTTCGCTAGGTGCTCCCTCAACTGAGCCGTCGGGGCCAAGGGGTGCAGCCCAACCCGTTGTCACAATTGCCGCAGCGTGAAACATGCGCCCGAGAGATGAAGTTGGGGCTTGCAGCAACTCATACACGTCGGGATGTTGTGCAAGAAATGAAACACGAAGTGCATCGTGACGTTCTTCGTGCACTCTTTCAACATCGTCAATGGTGACGCCATAAATGCGAGCACCAGACATTTCAAATGAATCAATCAAATGATGAATGTGTTGTTCGACAATGGTCGCAGTAGCAAGGATCGGAACGTCAATTGGTTGAACAGGAACGTCTGGATTCATAGCGCGCATGTGTATGCACGTCAGTTTGTGCTGGCACTTACAGGCCAGTTACTGATTGAGCAGCGGCCACAACCTGTGCACCAAACATTCGCCCCGGATGAGAAGTGATGCGCTCAAGTGGCCCTGACAAACTCAGGGCGGCAATCACATTCCCGTCACCATCACGAATTGGTGCACTCACAGAAGCGACACCCTTTTCACGATCTTCGCTTGTCTCGATCCATCCGTCGCGAGAGAGTTTCTGGGCAGATAAAACGCGACCAGCAGAGCCCCTATCTAGAGGTAACAACGCACCTTCGGGAACAATCCACCGAAGTCCGTGAGTTGACTCAAATGAAGCAACACAACGTCGTCCGTCACCTTCTGGTACATACAGCTGCACGCTTTCACTGGTGTCGTCCCGCAGTTGTCGCGCCACATCTCGGGCGCGTTGAATCCACGGGAATTGTTCGCTTGCAGCGCGTCCGAGTCCAACCAATGACACGCCGACACAGAACAATCCATCATCATCACGGCGAACTGCGCCGTGGTGCTCTAGCGCAAGCAGTAAGCGATGTGCTGTAGCACGCGGTAACTGCGTGCGCTCTACGACTTCAGATAACGATGCGGGACTTGTCACCAATGCGTTCAGCACGAGGAACGCTTTGTCGAGAACGCCGACGCCTGATACGCTGTCCATTGGTTGAGAACTCTATCTCACATTATGAGATATACGGATATTTCAAAAGATCGTGAAAGAAGGGCTTGATGAGTACTCCAAAGACACTCCCGCAAAAAGTATGGGACGCACATGTCGTGCACTCTGCCGCTGGCGAAGCTGACCTCTTGTACATCGACTTGCATCTCATTCATGAAGTGACAAGCCCACAAGCATTCGATGGTCTGCGCCTCAGCGGTCGCGCCGTACGTCGACCCGAATTAACTGTGGCCACTGAAGACCACAACGTGCCGACTGAAAACATCGATAAGCCGATCGCTGATCCAATCTCTGCAAAACAAGTGCAGGTCTTGCGTGATAACGCAAAAGAATTTGGCATCACGTTGTTTCCCATGGGTGATCCTGGCCAAGGCATCGTGCACGTTATTGGTCCTGAACAAGGTCGCACACTTCCTGGTATGACAATCGTGTGCGGTGATAGCCACACCGCAACTCACGGGGCGTTTGGCGCACTCGCATTTGGTATCGGTACGAGTGAAGTGGAACACGTTCTCGCAACACAGACGTTGCCGCAATCGCGTCCAAAGTGGATGGCCATCAATGTTGAGGGTGACGCTCCTGAAGGAGTCACTGCAAAGGACATCATCCTTGCAATCATCGGAACAATTGGGACCGGCGGCGGCATCGGACACGTCATCGAATACCGCGGCTCTGCAATTCGTGCATTGTCAATGGAAGGTCGCATGACCGTCTGCAACATGTCAATCGAAGCGGGTGCACGCGCTGGTCTCATCGCACCAGATGAAACAACATTTGAATACTTAAAGGGACGCATGCATGCTCCCAAAGGCGCCGCATGGGATGAAGCAGTTGCCGCGTGGAAACAACTGAGTACAGACGACGGTGCGAAATGGGATAAGGAAGTCACCATTGATGCAACGAAGCTGACTCCATTCGTGTCATGGGGGACAAACCCAGCACAGGTGTTACCGATTGATGCATCTGTTCCTTCCCCGTCTGATGCACCAGACGCTCAAACTGCCGACACCATTTCTCGTGCACTCGAATACATGGGTCTGCAAGCCGGTACAAAGATCCGCGACATTGAAGTGGACACAGTGTTTATTGGTTCATGCACGAATAGCCGCATTGAAGATCTGCGTGCAGCCGCCGCTGTGTTGAAGGGTCGCAAAGTATCCGTGAAACGCGCGATGGTTGTTCCCGGTAGCCATGCAGTGCGCAATCAAGCAATTGCTGAAGGTCTCGACAAAGTGTTTATCGAGGCGGGGGCTGACTGGCGTGAACCTGGATGTTCAATGTGTCTCGCAATGAACCCTGACAAGTTGGCTCCTGGCGAGCGTGCTGCGAGCACGAGCAACCGTAACTTTGAAGGACGTCAGGGACGCGGTGGGCGAACGCATCTTGTCTCCCCCGCTGTTGCAGCTGCAACTGCAATCGCTGGACACTTTGCAACCCCATCTGACCTGTAAGAAACACGAAAAGGAAAAACGACGATGAAAGCAGTACAAGTTCTCACGGGTCGCGCAATTCCCTTGAAGCGCAGCGATGTGGACACCGATCAAATCATTCCCGCTGATTGGTTGAAGCGTGTTGAGCGCACCGGATTTGAAGCGGGACTTTTTTCCACGTGGCGCGATGATCGCGACTTCGTGTTGAACGATCAGCGTTATGCGGGCGCGACAATTTTGGTTGCGGGTCCAAGTTTTGGAGTGGGTTCGTCACGCGAGCACGCCGTATGGGCTATTCAGCAATACGGATTTGATGCGGTGATTGCACCGAGTTTCAGTGACATCTTCCGCAATAACTGCACAAAGAATGGACTTGTTCCTGTCGTTCTTGCCGAGCCGATCGTTCAAAAACTATGGGAACTCATTGAAAGTGACCCGTCAATTGAAATCACAGTTGATGTGCAAAAACTTCTTGTTGAGGTACCAAAGGCTGGCATCTCAGAATCATTCCCGATGGACGCTGCAACACAGCACCGCTTTTTGAATGGTTTGGATGACATCGGCATCACACTGTCACATCAGAGTGAGATCGACGACTTCGAACGTTCTCGCCCACATTGGCTGGCATCTCGCTGACTTGCAGCAAGTGGTAGTCGCCTAGCCCTAATCGCTATTTCAAAAATTCGGAAAGATTCGCAAGTCGTGAATCGTTGCTGAACACCTCAGTTGGTAGTTCAGTGGGCAACTTCAATGCTCGCTGAATAATGCGGCAAGTGGTGTGTTGGTTGTATTCCGCCAACGTCACCGCAAAACCATCTCGTCCAGCACGCGCGGTACGACCGGAACGATGCAGATACGTCTTGCTATCAATTGGTGGTTCATAGTGAATGACCACCGCGACGTCATCAATATCAATTCCTCGCGCTGCAACGTCCGTTGCAACTAACACTGTGATTTCACTACGTGTAAATCGTGCAAGAGCTTTTTCACGCGCCGCTTGTGATAAATCGCCATGAAGTGCTGACACTTTTGCGCCTAGTTCACGCAAATTGTCAGCAACGCGATCACAGAGGCGCTTTGTGTCGCAAAACACCACGGTCTTGCCGTTGGTTTTGGCGATCGTGGCAACAACTTTGTCTTTATCCATCTTGTGTACACCAAGAAAAATGTGGTGCATTGTTCCCACAGTGTCAGTAGGAGAATCAATAGAGACTTCTTCCGGCGACTTCATGTACCGGCGGACAAGATTTCCTACTTGCCCGTCAAGCGTGGCGGAAAACAGCATCGTTTGATGCTCACCAGTGACATGTCGCAAGATCCATTCCACTTGTGGAGTGAATCCTTCGTCTGCCATGCGATCTGCTTCATCAAGTACGACCACCTCAATGTCGCTCAATGAGACTTCCTCAGACTTCATCAGATCAATGAGACGCAAAGGTGTTGCAACAACTATTTCAATGCCTTCTGCTAAAGCATCAACCTGATCGTCTCGTGAAGCGCCACCGTACACAGCCAACACTCGTCGGTCACATGCCTCACCAATCGGCGACAACACTTCTGCCACCTGCAACGCCAACTCACGTGTGGGCACCAACACAAGCCCGCGTGGTGCACGCACTCGATCGGCACGGCCGACGCGTGCAATCATCGGTACACCGAAGGCGAGCGTCTTACCTGAACCCGTTCGAGCGCGACCGCAGAGGTCCACACCGGTAAGAGCAACTGGGATGGCTTCTGTCTGAATGGCAAATGGAGCAGCGAAGCCTGCTTTCGCTAGTCCAGAATCCACGTGAGGTGGCACGCCAATTGCGGCAAATCCAGTCGGTGAAGAGACGGTGGAATCAGTGCCCGAAGTATGTGAGGGGGTCATGTTGTTGTTCAGGGTAGCGGTGAGACTTCGTGACGGAGAGTTTTGCTAGCAACATCTACAAATTGGCGATACAGTATTAGCCAATGAACATTGCTCGCACCCTCCTTCTTCTTATGTAACGGCAACAGCCGCATATCGCTGTTGTCGAACCTCTCGCGCTCTCGGGCCGAGGGGTTTTTTGTTGCCCATGAACCACTGAATACTCGAAAAGGACTACCTAATGCCTCCACAAAATGTCACCCCAAAGAAAATGGCTTTCGATAGATACAAGCCCTTTGTCCCCGTTGTTCTCACCGACCGCACGTGGCCGAATCGTGTTATTGACAAAGCTCCGTTGTGGTGCTCAGTCGACTTGCGTGACGGAAACCAGGCCCTGATTGATCCAATGGATCCAGAGCGCAAACTGCGCATGTTCGAATCACTGGTGAAGATGGGCTTCAAAGAGATTGAAGTGGGCTTCCCCTCTGCCAGTCAGCCCGACTTTGACTTCGTTCGTTTGTTGATTGAGGAAGACCGCATCCCAGACGACGTCACCATCCAAGTGCTGGTCCAGTCACGTCAAGAGTTGATTGAGCGCACTTACGAATGCATCAAGGGTGCTCCGCGGGCGATCGTGCACTTCTACAACAGCACAAACCCACTCCAGCGTGAAGTGGTATTCGGATTGGACAAAGAAGGCATCGTCGACATTGCGGTAAACGCAGCAAAGATGTGCAAGAAATTGGAACAAACGGTGCCCGAAACCGTTGTTCGCTACGAATACTCACCCGAAAGCTTCACCCTTACTGAACCAGAATTCACGATTGATATCTGCAAAGCGGTGATGGACGTCATTGAACCAACACCTGATAACAAACTCATTTTGAATTTGCCGGCGACCGTTGAGTGCTACAGCCCAAATGTGTATGGCGATGTCATCGAATGGTTCATTCGTAATCTGCCAAATCGTGAATCAGCGATCATCTCATTGCACCCGCATAATGATCGTGGATGCGCAGTTGCCGCGGCAGAGTTTGGCGTGATGGCCGGCGCAGATCGCGTAGAAGGAACACTGTTTGGTAATGGTGAGCGAACCGGCAATGTCGACATTGTCAACTTGGCGATGAACTTGTTTATGAATGGTGTCGATCCTGAACTTGACATCTCCGATATCGATGCACTGCGTCGTGTTGCCGAATACTGCAATCGTCTGCCCGTTCATCCTCGTCATCCATACGTGGGAGACCTCGTGTACACAGCGTTTTCTGGTAGTCACCAAGATGCAATCAAAAAAGGTTTCGAAGCCTTACCAAAGGATTACAAGGAATGGGGCGTTCCGTATTTACCAATTGATCCAAAACATGTTGGTCGCACATATGAGGCGGTCATTCGCGTTAACAGTCAAAGTGGTAAGGGTGGAGTTGCCTATGTCATGAAGACCGAGCACGGTTTTGATCTTCCACGTCGTCTGCAGATTGAATTCTCCAAGACGATTCAACACATCACAGAAGACAGTGGGACAGAAATCAGTCCCGTGGTGATGTGGGAGACATTCCGAAGCGAGTACTTACCCGATCAACCGCAATATGTTTTGCACAGCCATGAACTGCGCAGCGACTCAAGCTCTGGGCGCACCTCCATCACAGCCCAGATGGTTGTGAAAGGCACGGCCTCCACCATCACTGGTGAGGGCAACGGACCAATTGACGCTTTCGTCAATGCACTGCGCTCTGGTTTGTCAGCAGACATTGACGTTCTTGATTACGCCGAACACGCCACGGGGCAGGGTTCTGAGGCCACCGCGGTTGCATACGTGGAAACCACAGACTCAGACGGCAACGTCTTGTGGGGCGTTGGCAGCGACCCGAATATCATCACAGCATCACTACGCGCAGTGTTGGCAGCACACGAACGACGTATGCGCAACGCCTAGGGTAAGAAGTGTTGCGCCTACGTCAGATATTGAAGGAGTTGTCATGAAAGTTGTCGTCGATTTCGATCTCTGTGCGTCAACGGGTTCATGCACTCAGGTGTGTCCTGAGGTGTTTGAGATTCGTAGCGATGGTTACCTGTACGTTGTGCAAGAAGAACCAGATGAATCACTACGCGACAAAGTGACTGATGCTGCCGACCTCTGCCCCACTGGCGCAATCACGATTGAGGGATGACTGTTTCGTGACGTTTCATGACATGTTGACACGACGCTGGAAAAGCGTTGACTCGGTATTGTGCGTCGGACTTGATCCCGACATGGCTCGCCTGCCCGATGTCTTTCAGAGTGCGACCGGTGGAATCGCAAAGTTTTGTGTTGACATCATTGACGCGACCGCAGAGTTCGTGTGTGCCTTCAAACCGCAGATCGCGTACTTCTCAGCAGTTGGAGCGGAACGTCAACTTGAACTTGTGTGTGAACACATTCGCGATGCTCATCCAAACATCCCAATCATTCTCGATGCCAAACGTGGAGACATCGGTGACACCGCAAAACTGTATGCGCGAGAAGCATTCGAACGCTACGGTGCGCACGCGGTTACGGTAAATCCGTACCTTGGCACAGACAGTCTCGAACCCTTCTTCGATCACAGTGGCAAAGGTGTGTTCGTCTTATGCCGCACGTCGAACACAGGAAGTGGCGAATTTCAATCACAAAACATCGATGGTATGCCTTTGTATCAACATGTCGCCCGCACGGCAGCCGTGTCTTGGGCACCTCGCGGTGATGTCGGTTTAGTCGTCGGTGCGACGTATCCGCAGGAGTTGGCACAAGTACGCGCCATCGTTGGCGACATGCCACTTCTGGTTCCTGGGGTTGGCGCACAGGGTGGTAGCCCGGCTGACGTCATGAACAACGCGGCAACTAATGACGGCTATGGCGTTGTGGTGAATTCATCTCGCGCGATTTTGTTCGCTGACACCAATGATCATGTCAATGGTGCGCGTAATGCCGCGCAAAAAACGCGTGATCAATTACGCGCGAAGAACTGACACTTCGGTAATACCCGGAGCACCACGCAGTTCATCGAGCACACTGTCGGGCACTGGTCCGCCGGGAGCAATAACCATCAAAGCAGTGCCAGGTGTGAGCGCTGTACCCACTTCCATGTCACGAATGTTGATTCCTGCGTTACCAAGCAATGTTCCTACGGTGCCGATAACACCAGGACGATCATCGTTTCGCACAACAAGCATTTGATCTGATGGTGGAACATCGGTCATGTGATCGTCAACCAAGACAATGCGTGCTTGGCGTCGTGGACCAACCAATGTGGCCGCGATGCTGTGACCATTTGCGCGCAAAGTGACAAGGTTGACGTAGTCACTGTTTGCGGCACCCGATGCGATCTTTGTTTCTTTTACCGCGATGCCTGCTTCACCAGCAATCTGAGGTGCATTCACGTAGGTCACTGAATCAGTGCGCACCGCGGACAGGAAACCCTTCAACACCGACAACGTCAAGATACGGGTGTCGTATCCAGCAATTTCTCCCGTTGCGATGATTTCCAACTCGCTTGGTGATCCACCAATCATCGATGAGAACAAACGACCCAACTTCTCCGCAAGTGGCAAGTAGGGCTTGAGTGTTTCATTTGCATCTGCAGCAGCGATGTTCACCGCGTATGGCACGAACTCTCCGGCAAGTGCGAGATTGATCATGTCCGCAATGTCTTCGCCCGCACGATCTTGAGCCTCGCTGGTACTTGCGCCAAGGTGAGGAGTGACAACAATGCCAGGAACGGAGAACAATGGTGATTCCGTCATCGGCTCTTTGCTGAATACATCGATTGCAGCACCAGCAATCGTTCCAGCAGTGACGGCCGCTGCGAGGTCTGCCTCGTTCACGATGCCACCGCGAGCGACGTTGATAATGCGAAGCGAAGGCTTGGCTTTTTTCAACATGTCGGCATTAATGAGATCAATGGTGTCTTTTGTTTTTGGCAGGTGCAAGGTGACAAAGTCAGAACGTTCCATGAGTTGATCCATGTCAACAAGTTCGATATTCATCGCTTGTGCGCGCTCTTGAGAAACAAAAGGATCAAACGCGATGATCTTCATTCCGAATGCAACCGCACGCTGAGCTACAAGTTTGCCAATACGACCAAGTCCGGCAATGCCGAGTGTCTTATCGAACAACTCAACACCTTCCCACTTGCTACGTTCCCAGCGACCCTGCACGAGTGCTGCGTGCGCTTGTGGAACGTTTCGGGCAACAGCCAACAACATCGCCATTGTGTGTTCAGCAGCTGAAACAATGTTCGACTCGGGAGCATTTGCAACCATGACTCCAAGACGTGTCGCCGTCTCTACGTCGACATTGTCGAGACCAACGCCGGCGCGACCGACCACCATCAATTGATCAGCGGCTTCAAGCAACTCCGAATTCACATCCGTTGCCGAACGAACAATGAGTGCCTTAGCACCCACAATCGCCTTCTGTAACTCGTCGGGGGAAAGCCCAACCTTCACATCCACGTCGTGGCCAGCCGCACGAAGACGGTTGAGGCCGTTTTCGGCAAGAACTTCTGAAACAAGAATGCGGGCCATGGGTGACCATTCTCGCCGCTGCGTACACTGCAAACGAAACGGAAAATTGATATTCCGTAAAGACTCCCGTGAAAGGCGACACCCCCTATGCCCTATCCGTTTTTATCGGAGGAATGGATCTCGGCCGCACGTGAGATCCGCGCCAAACACGCCCACGTTGAGGCATCTGCTCAGGTTGCAGTCGCAGTACGAATCAATCAAGTGATTACTGACGTGCCGTTTGGAACAGGCACCGTACATGCGTACTTTGATACCTCCGGTGGCGCCATCGAGATGGAGCTTGGCTCTCTTGACAACCCGGATGCCACAGTTACCACCGATTATGCGACGGCGCGTTCAATCTTCGTTGATCAAGATCCCGCCGCCGGCATGCAAGCTTTGATGAACGGCAAAGTCACAGTTGACGGAGACATGCTCAAACTTCTCGCTCTTCAGGCGACAATTGTGAACGCAGGTGACGCCGAACAGGTGGCTGCAGAAATGAAAGAAATTACTGAGTAGCGCGCAATGCTGAACGATCTGTAGATCGAACATAAAACGCTGAAATAGTTCCTAGTGTGGCGACGCATGCCCCGACTATGAAAGCAATGCTGAAACTTTGCACCACGCCATTCGGCTCGAGAGATTCCTGCACTGAAATCATCACGGTAGATCCGGCGACAGCAGCGAGTTGATTCATCAGTTGTTGCAATGCTCCCGCTACACCCAAGTCCTTGTCATCCACTGCGTTTGCAACAAGGGCTGTCAATGCTGGTGAGGAGATACCAAGGCCGATGCCAGAGACCGCAAGAGCACCTGCAATAAACCACGACGATGATCCAACATCAATAAGAGCAAACAAGATCATCGCAAGAACAACTACGCCTGAGCCAGCAAGCGCCGATGCGCGTTCACCAACACGCATCGTCACAAAACTCGCAGTGGGAGCAGCAAGTGAAAACGACAACGGACGAGCAACAATCATCCAGCCGACAAACGCTGCCGAAAAGCCAAGTCCACGTTCGAGAAGTTGTGGAATCAGGATGAATCCGCCCATGTATGCAAAGTTTGTCAACGACTGACTCACGACTGGCATTACAAGATTGCGACGACGCAACCAATGCAGCGGCATGAGTGGTGCTTCCGCTCGTTGTTCAGCTCGCACGAAGACCGCAAGAGTCACCACTCCCAAAGCGATAACCGACAAAGTTGAAACCGATGTCCATCCCCATGAGTTACCGCGGTTGATACCAAGCAAGACAAATACTGAGCCGAGTCCGAGAGTTACCGAACCCAACACGTCGAAACGAACGTTTTTGATACGCGAGGTTTGCGGCAACATCTTCCATGCGATGAATGCCGCGATCAGACACAATGGCGCTTGAATCACAAAAATCATCCGCCATCCAATGGATTCAATGATCGGACCACCAAGCACCACTCCGAGCACGGGCGCACCGGCCGTTGTGAAGCTCCAAATACTTAATGGACGAACACGTTCATGTGGCTCAAACAATCTGTTGATGTACGCCATTGCTGCCGGACCAGTTGCCGAACCCGCGGTTGCCGACAGCACGCGAAACAACACCACTGTTGCCGCATTCCAAGCAAACACCGTTGCCCCTGCAAAAATGCCTGAGATTGCAAGGCCATAGACGTACACCTTTTTGTGTCCGTACAAGTCGCCGATCTTGCCAAAGGCTGGTCCGACCACACCAAACGCAAGCATTGGCCCAGTGATTGCCCAATTCAACGTGCTGACATTTGAGCCAATATCTTTCGAAATCGTTTCTAACGACACAACGAGAATCGTGATTGTGGAACTAGTGGTGAACAGCCCCACCAATACGACAATGAGCACCGCCCATTTACGAGTGATACCCACTCTCTTCGCAATGCGCTTTGAAACAAGAAGGCTCCACGGCACAGTTGATGATTCATCAACTCCTGACGCTTGTGGGCCAAGAGACCCGGGGCCTTTCGGTCCGAGTTCTTCTGAGTCCTTATCGTGAGATACGTCGCTCACTTGACGTTGTTGGCCATATTTTTCATGGCGGCAGACAAATCAGACACAGACCAGTAACCACCTGAGTCAACGGTTTCAGCCATCTCCCACGACTTCACGCGAGTGACTTCTCCACCTTTTACAAAAAAGGTCTCACCTGTAAACGCACAATCAGATGATGACAAATACGCAACCAGCGGAGAGATGTTTGCCGGATCCCATTCGTCAAATGCACTGTCATCTTGTGGTGCTGCGATGCGCTCTTCGAGACCAGGCGTTGCAAGCGTGAGACGAGTGCGCGCAGCGGGTGCAATGGAATTGCTCTTTACGTTGTATCGCGATAGTTCTTTTGCACAAATTTGAGAAAATGTTGCGATTCCCGTTTTCGCTGCTCCATAGTTGCTCTGACCGGGATTACTGAACAAGCCAGATGTCGATGAAGTGTGCACGAGGTTGCGTGGTTTATTCACGCCTGCTTTGTGTTGTTCACGCCAGTATGCAGCGGCCCAACGAGTTGGAGCAAAGTGCCCCTTCAAGTGCACCGCAATAACTGCATCCCATTCGGCTTCTGTCATGTTCACCAACACTCGGTCACGAAGGATCCCAGCGTTATTAACAAGAATGTCAAGGTCACCAAAAGTTTCAATTGCCATGTTGATCATGCGCTGTGCGCCTTCCCAATCGGCAACGTTGTCGTAGTTTGCGATGGCTTCACCACCCATCGCAACAATTTCATTCACCACTTGTTGCGCTGGTGTCGCATCAGTGCCTGTTCCGTCGTTTGCACCACCAAGGTCATTCACAACGACCTTTGCACCTTCTTTCGCAAACAACAATGAATGCTCACGTCCGATTCCTCGACCGGCACCAGTGATGATCGCAACACGTCCGTCCAATGCGCCCATGACACTTCTCCTTCGTCTCATTGCCATCACCGCGCTGTCACATGACGGTGATGAATCGCCTGTACGAGACTAGGGGAAGACCAGGTCGACCGTCTGACCGACGAGTGCTGGATCGAGGTCTTTCACTGGTTTGCCATCGATGGTCGCAGACTTCAACTTCTGTTTCCGATCACCAGTGATCTTGCCAATGATGAGGCCGGCGCCCGTTAATCGCTCGCGCACCTTTTTAATGTCGCGGTTGATGATTGTCGGAATGAGTGTTCCCACTTGACCACCTGACAACGTCAACGTGACAGTGCCCCCGCGCGGAATTTGCGTACCAACCGCGGGGTTGATGACAGAGACAGTTCCCAACGGAATTGTCGGGTGTGGCACAGCGTCGGGAAGCACCACCGTCACCAGCCCTAATTGCGTCAGGGCCTCGGTTGCTGCTTCTGGTGTTGCGCCGGCGAGCTCGGGGATGGCGCGTGGTGCGGGTCCGATCGACACATTCAGATTGACAGTCGCACCTTTTACTAACGAATCACCCGCCTTCAAGGTTGGCTGGTCTGGCACCAACCAGGACACGACCGAGCCTGGTGGAACGTTTTCATCGTGCGTATCAGTGGTAACCACGACTAACTTCAATGCTTCGATTTGAGCTCGAGCCTCATCAACACTGAGACCCGCCACATCGGTGAGAACGGACAACGTTGGTCCTTCTGCAACATACAACGTCAATGAGTCTCTCTTTGCAAGCTCTTCACCAGTCACCGGTTCACTTCGAATCACTCGATCTTTTTCAATCTCGTCATTGCGTTCGTATACAACCGTGATGTCCCAGCCATATTTCGACACTTGGTTTCGCGCCTCGCCCTCGGTGAGACCTTCAAGAATTGGAACTGGATTTTTCGGATTCAGCACGGTGTTGTACGCGACAACACCACCACCAACAAGTGCAACAATGACTAACGCCGCAATGCCGATGCGCAGTTTCCAACGTTTGCGTTTCGGAACTAATTGCTGAGTCGTTGGATCTTCAGCGGCCAATGTTGCAAGTGTCGCAGCGTCAATTGTGATTGGTCCAGTTGTATCGCCACCAATAACTAGTGGGCCACTTGGATCCTTTGGTGCTGATGCTTGTGGTGGGACCACAACAGGATTCATTGGCTCGCTACCTGCAATTGGCGGAGTTGTGCGAATGATGATCGGATCACGTTCAGCCACCGGTGGTTCGCCAAGCGATGGTGCTGCGGTTGGCTCAAACGTCACTGACGCACCGACAATGTCAATCGGTGTCGGTCGTGGCAATTTCTCTGCTGCCTGGACTAACGACTGACCAAATTCACGCGGTGTGCATCGCTCTGCTGGGTCTGGTCGACCTGCGCGTTCGAGAACTTGCGCAAGAGCACCAAAATCCGCATTCACCGGCAACAATTTTCCGGCACGTTGCGTACCCGCAACATCGGGCGTATCTCCTGCAAACGGAATAGAACCTGTCATTGCTTCAATCAATGTCAATGCAAGTGCATACACATCTGACGATGTCGTACGAGATGACCCTTCGAACAACTCAGGAGCACCGTAATTAGCTTGGTCAACACCCCAGGAATCAACTGGTCGTTGCGGAGCACCAAAGCCCACCACTCGCACCCGTCGATCAAGACCAAAGACGAGGCGTGAGGGTCGAATATCCCCATGGACGATGCCACCTCGTGCCGCGGTG
>Ga0315900_10003673_pt1 | contig 22231 bp, 23 predicted proteins | sample LakEriMetagenome_FD_203521 | JGI IMG/M metagenome (GOLD analysis project Ga0315900, IMG submission 203521) | Freshwater fungal communities from buoy surface, Lake Erie, Ohio, United States - Buoy 12 MA114 | ecosystem: Environmental > Aquatic > Freshwater > Lake > Lake biofilm | place: USA: Lake... | reverse complement strand
GCCTCCATTGGGTGCTCGACGTCGTCTTTCACGACGACTTGGCGCGCCTGAGAACAGGCAGCGGACCCCAAAACATGGCCATCATCAAACACATGGCCATGAACATGATACGCAACGCAGACGACAAGCACAGCCTTAAAGTCAGAAGAAAAAAAGCCGCCATGAACACAGATTATCTGGGCTCATTACTACTAAGAACTCAGCAGTGAGCCTTTCAAGCGATTCCCCTGACCCCGTAGCGCTTTACGCGGACATTTTGATCGGCGGTTCCACATCCGGCGGCAGCGGGCAAACGTAAGGCGTCGCCGTTGTGCGCTTCTGGTGATCCGCCTTGGCGGCGGCGAGGATTTCCGGGTTGATGATGGCATCCACCGCCGTGCCGGCCATGATCTTCGCCACATGCACCAGCCCCTTATGGGCAATGCCGGATTTGCCCTGCGCGGTCAGTTGCCAGGAATGCCCCGGCGTGCCGACAGCACAGGTCGCACCGCGCGCCTGCACGGTTGGCACCGCCCAGGAAACATCACCAACATCGGTGGACCCCACGCCGCCAAAGCCCTTGTTTTCCAGCGGCACGATCTTGTCACAGAGCGGCAAATCCATCTCTGGCGTCAGCCCATGGCGGCGAAAGGCGGAAACGATATCCTCGGGCTTCAGCGTCGCCTGGATTTCGCGCGCATAGCGACGATCTTCCTCATCGAATTGCGGCGGGCCAAGGCGTTGGAAATTATCGTACATCGCCTTTTCCAGCGGCGTATTGCCCATGAGATTCGAAACCGCACTCACCACTTTGGTGGAGACGCTGGTTTCCGTCATCAGCGCCGCGCCATCGGCAATCTTGCGCACGCGCGCGACCAGGCCGTTCAGTTCCACCAAATCCCGCGCGCGGATCAAATAGCGCACCTTGGCCGTGCCCTGCACCACATTGGGCGCAATGCCGCCGGCATCCAGATAGGCGTAATGAATGCGCGCATCGGATGGCATGTGTTCGCGCATGTAATTGACGCCGACATTCATCAGTTCCACCGCATCCAAGGCGCTGCGGCCCAAATGCGGCGCGGCGGCGGCGTGGGAAGACCGCCCCGTGAAGGCGAAATCAATGCGCGTATTGGCGAGTGACACGGGCTCATTCACCGCCGAAAACGCTGCCGGATGCCAGCAGATCGCCATATCCACATCATCAAAGCAGCCGGCGCGCACCATGAAACCCTTGGCCGCACCGCCTTCTTCCGCCGGGCAGCCATAATAGCGCACGCGCCCCTTGATGCCGTTTTGCGCGAGCCAATCCTTCACCGCACTCGCCGCCAATAGGGATGCAGCGCCGAGCAGATTATGCCCGCAGCCATGCCCGCTGCCATCGCCCGGCAAGGGCCGAGGTTCCGCGATACCGGCTTCCTGGGACAGCCCCGGCAGCGCATCATATTCGCCAAGGATCGCAATGATGGGGCCTTCTTCCCCCGCCTCACCCATCACCGCGGTTGGAATGCCCGCCACATTCTTGGTGACGCGAAAGCCATGGGCTTCCAGCATGGCGGTATGTTCAGCGCAGGAACGGTGTTCGGCGTAGCAAAGCTCCGGCATGCCCCAGACGCGGTCGCTGAGTTCAATCGCCTCAGGCGCCTTGGCATCCACCAGCCGCCAGATTTCTTCCGTATTGCGCATCGCCTTGGGCTCCTCGATTGATGGCTTGCAGTTTCGCGCGGTGCCCCACCCAAGTCCAGGGGTGGACGGGACGGGGCGAGCAGCGCAAGCTTGACGCCTTCAGGAAAGGAAACCGCCATGGCCCGTGTGCGTGAAGTCTCGCCGGAGGAATTGACCCCCGAACTCCGCGATATCTGGCATCGCTATGTCACGGGTTATGGCCCGTTTGAGGAGCAATTGGCGGTCTTTGCCCATGTGCCGGCGGCGCTGCGGCACTTGATGCCGATGCTGATGGAATTGCGCGCGGCGGGCACGCTGCCACGGCGCTATCTGGAATTGGCGATTGTGGTGGTTTCCAAGCTCAATGCCTGTGATTACTGCGTGGATCACCACGGGCCGTTCCTGGCCGTGGAAGGCATCCCGACCGAAGCCTTAGAAGGTTTGCCGGGGCGGATTGATCATCCGTCACTGACACCGATTGACCGGCTGGTAGCGGAATATTCAGTGGCCGCCTGGGAAAATAGCCATCGCGTGCCGGAGCGCCTGTTCCGCGCGCTGCGCGAGCATTTTTCCGAGGCGCAGATTGTGGAACTCACGCTCCGCATCACGCTCTGCGGCTTCTTCAATCGCTTTACTGGTGCGCTTGGGATTGATGCGGCGGCGCATAGTCAGGCGGCCGCGGAATAAGCGCGGGCTAAGCCCCATCACGCCGACGGCGCTTCCCTGCGCTGCGGCTTTCAATACCAGACTGACATGCGGCGCCGCCCTTGCAGACATGAGGGCGCCCCCGGCGCGCAGGATTTTAGGCTCCCGCCACGTCTATGGAATGGAACTAGTGCGGGAGACACACCGACATGTACAAGCCTACGCCAAGCCGCGCCACCCGCAGAGGCGCAATCCTTGGGACGCTGGCGCTCAGCGGTGCCGCCATTCTGCCCATCAAAGCTTGTGCTGATCACCCGGGGAGAATCTCGCGAAGTCTGTATGGTCCCGATACCCTGCCAGAGCCATCAGCAGACATGTTTTTTGCCCCCCCATGGCGCGTGCTGAGTTCAAACTTGGTTCCAGACCATGATTTCGGCCCATTCCCCAATCCCGGGAACCCGTTTTCCGTTCGCGCCCGGCGCCGGTCCTTTATCGTGCCCTCAGACCCGGTCGCCGCGTCAGCCCCCATGCCCATCGGTTTCTCGGAGTTTGGCGTCATGCTGAACGGCATTCCATTGGACCCGGCAGGGCCGCATTGGCGAGGCGACCGGCGCAGCGGCTGGCAGTTTGAGGTTATGTCACCGAAAGCCCGCCCGCATCTTGGCCTTGATGACAGTAACGCGCATGTCCATCCGGATGGTGTCTACCATTATCACGGCCCGCCTTCCGGGTTGTTGCGGTCGCTTGGCGTTGCTGATGCGCCCCCCAAAAGCATGGTCCTGTTGGGTTTTGCGGCGGATGGCTTTCCAATCTATTGGCGCTGGGGGCATCTTGTGGCCGATGATCCTGCCTCTCCGCTGGTTGAACTGCATTCCGGCTATGTCCTGCGGTCCGGTACCCGTGATGGTGGACCCGGCGGCCGCCATGATGGCACTTTTGTCGAGGATTATGTGTATGATGGGGCGCGTGGACGGCTTGATCCGCTGAATGGCCGGATCGGCGTGACGCCGGATTGGCCGGCAGGCATCTTCCACTATATCATCACCGATGCGTTTCCCTGGATTCCAAGGCTTTTCCGAGGGCAGCCGCACGCCTCCTTTTCCGGGCACCGTGTTGGCCCTGGCATTGATGGGGTACCGCCAGCTTTGCGAGGTTACCGCGCCTGATCGAAAGAGCCATCTGGCCGCGCAGGAATCCCATTGGCTCAAGCGTTATGGGAAAGGGTTGACCTTATGTGTCGGAAGAAAATTATGGGGGTTTTCATCAATATGCATGATGTTGGCGAATAAGAGATTTCGGGGCAAGTTTTTGGGAGCAAAGGCCGTTGGCCGATGTGCGCGGCGGTGATGTTGAGGACCGTCAACTATTGCTGGCTTCGGGTCGGGGAGATCGCAAGGCCTTCGCCCGCCTGGTATCGCGCCATCGTGGCCTGGTCGCGCGCGTTGCGGGGCGATATGGTCTTGGCCCGCACGATGTCGACGACGTGGCGCAGGAGGTTTTTGCACGTGCCTGGGATGCAGCCCCAAACTGGCCTGCAGATGGCGCACCTTTTGCCGCTTGGCTTTATCGCGTCGCGTCCAATCTCGCGATTGACTTGTTGCGACGCGAAAAGCGTCGACCTGTGACATCGCTCGAGGCCGCATCCATGATCGCCGATATGGCACCTGCCCCAAGCGCCGCCGTGTTGCAGGTGGAGCTTGCGTCGGCAGTCCGCGCTGCCTTGCTTGAGCTGCCGGAACGCCAACGCCTTGCGGTTGAACTTGTGCATCTGGAAAGCCGGTCTGGCGCCGAGACCGCCGCGCTGCTTGGCACGTCCATTGGCGCCTTGGAAGGCTTGCTATCCCGTGCACGACGCGAACTCAGGATTTTGTTGGCCCGGCGTGGCCTGGCGGCGGCCAAGGATTGGGATGAGGGTTTGTCATGAGACCAGAACGCATTGATCGAATGATCCGGGCCTATGGCACTGATGTCGTGAAATGGCCGGAAGCTGGTGATTTGTCAGACTACGCCCAGCATTCGCCTGGTCTTCTGCGCGCGGCGGCTTCGGTTGACGCGGCGTTGCAGGCTTTGAGACGGGAGCCACCCGCACGCGGCATGCTTGAAGATGAGGCATTGGCCGAAGCGGCGATTGCACGCGCCGCCAAGCGAAGGTGGGATAATTGGCCCCTACGTGCGGCCGCTGCCTCCGTTCTATTCGCGGCCGTGCTTGGTGCTGCGACGGGATCCTTCACCGAAATGAATCGCGTTGAGAGCTTGCTTTTTTCGACAAAGCAGGGTGCTTGGGGCGCTCCGATCCGACCTTTGGCCGGGAGGGTCGAATGAAATTTCGGAAGGTCTTGTTGACAGGCATCGTGATCGCATCTTTCGCGGCAAATGCCTTTATCCTGGCCAATTGGGCCGCGCATTGGGCCGTGAGGGAGGCGCGGTCGGCCAGCAGCCTTCCACCGACACCGGCCGAACGCATGGCAGCCGCCGTTGGTGCGGAGGATGCCCGCCTCTTGCGCGCTGGATGGCGGGTTTGGGACGCTGAGTTCACCGCACGCCGCGCTGCCTTGGAGCGGGCGCGGGCGGAGGTGCTTCGGGAGTTTCACCGAGACACCCCTGACAAAACGCGTCTTGCCGATGCATTCGCCGCCATCCGGGAGGCCGAGGCGGGGATGGAGGCGATTGCGCATTCCTTCGTGGTATCCGTCGCGCCATCCTTGAGTGTTGAAGGACGCGCGCGAATCTCCGGCCTGCGTCCACCTCGGTCCTGATCGCGTATTGCGCGATCCGTGCGCCATCCCGCGATATTGCGCGACCAAAGGCCAAGGGTTTGGGGGCAGTCTTCAAGTCGGATGGAATGACGTGGCGCGCAGGAATGATAAGGGCTCGGACGTTATGCTTGGGGGAGGGGCTTTTTGCTCCTTCTCGCCGACCGGCAATGGCGGCGTCGGACAGGGTGGGCAACATTGGAATGAGGGAACTCGAGTGGCATTCTACCCCCTCATTTCCCTTGGCTTTGCTCCCGCTTTGCCAGGCACGTTTTGAATTGACCGGGTCACACCTGAACCAAGGAGCGTTCGAAAATGAACATCTCTTCTGTAGGGGCGCCGCCCCCTGCCATGCAAAGGCAGTTTGTATCACAGCTCACCAGTAATGGCCTGACAGCAGAAAAAGCTAGCTTCGTTGAGACACAGGCAAAAGCCGCTTTTCAGTCGGTAGGCAATATGGCTCCTGGCGCCTCTCACAAGGAGAGTGTCAAGGCCGCTCTCGAGCAGCGCATTTCAGCGGATGTCGCGTCAGGTAAACTTTCCGACGAAGATGCGAAAATCGTCTTCCAGACATTCGAGGAACTTGACCCTGCAAAACAAAATTCTGCGCAGGGACTACAGGCAGGCGGGGGCATGATGCCACCAAATGGCGTTGGCGGCCCGCCACCCGGCGGAGGCCCTGGTGGCTCCGGCGGCCCTCCTCCTGGTGGCGGTCAGGGCGGTCCTTCTGAAAAAGGGGCTTCGCGCTCAGGCCAAAATAATGGCTCCTACGACGATGCAGTGATCAGCATGCTTACAAAGTACCTGGCCAGCCTGAAGCCCGGCAGTTTCTTTGATCAGGCGGCCTGATGTAGTTCTTGAACGTTTTAAAGCCAAGGGTAGCACTAGGCGGCCCGGGGACCGATCCAATCTCGGCGCGTTGAAATGCGGCCATTTGGGTATCATCGCTCCGACTCTTTAGTCAAAGGTGGGTGAATTGCCTGTCCTGCAGCAGTTCACCCACCCCCATTTTGGGGGCAGCGCGGCGCTAAGCCCCCTTCACACCCCCCGCCGTCAGCCCAGCCACAATCTGCTTTTGCGCCACCAGCGTCAGGATCAGCACGGGCGCCGTTACTAGTAACGCCGCAGCGGAAAGCGGCCCCCAGGCGATCTGCTCAAAAGTCAACATGTTGTTCACCGCGACCGGCAGCGTGCGCGTTTCGCGCCCCGCCAGCACCATCGCGAAGATGAAGTTGTTCCAGGAAAAGATGAAGGATAGGATGGTAGCAACGGTGATCCCAGGCCGCGCCAAGGGCATCGCCACATAGCGAAACGCCTGCCAGATGGTCGCACCATCCACCAACGCGGCTTCCTCCAATTCCGGCGGCAGGCCCTCAAAAAACGAAATCATCACCCAGACCACAATCGGCACCGTGATGACCAAATGCGTGATGACGATGGGTGTCAGCGTGCCGGTCATGCCGAGCCATTGGAACAGCAAAAACAGCGGGATCAGATAGGAAAGCCCGGGCGTAATGCGTGCAATCAGGATTAGCGCCGCCGCGCGCATGGCGTGCATCTTGGCAATGCCATAGCCCGCCGGCACGCCAATCAGCAGCGCAATCCCAGTCGCGCCAAAGGAAACCACCACGGAATTCCAGGCAAAGCGCAGAAAATCATTGCGCGCAAAAACCTCGCGGTAATTGTCCAAGGTCGGCGATTGCGGAATGAAGATCGGCGGCCAATCGGTATTGTCCAGCTCATTCTTGAAGGATAGCGACAGCATCCAAAGGAAAAACAGGATGGCGGGCGAAACCAGCACCAGCACCGAAAAGCCAAAGCCAATATTGCCGATCAGCCGACGCAGCCGATACTGCGCAGGACTGCGCTTTGCTTCCATACTCATGTCATTTTCACCCGCTGACGCGTCCATAGCAGCAGCGCAGCCAGCGCCAGAATGATCACAAAGAACACCACCACCACGGCCGAGGCATAGCCCACATTGTAAAAGGCAAAAGCTTGCAGATAAAGGAAGATATTGATCGTCTCGCTCGCTGAGCCCGGCCCGCCCTGGGTGATGACGTAGATCGTATCAAAAGCCTTCAGCGCATCAATGCAGCGGATGATCAGGGCCACGACAATAAAGGGCATCAGCAAAGGCAGCGTGATATGGCGAAAGGCCTGCCAGCCATTGGCGCCATCAATCTTCGCGGCCTCATAAGGATCAACCGGCAGGGAAGCGAGGCCGCCCAGGATCAGCAGCATCACCAAGGGCGTCCAATGCCAAACCTCGATCATCACCAAGGTTGGGATCACGGTATTCGCGCTATAGATCCACATGCTGGGCGGCAGACCCACCTGGCCCAAAAGCCAATTCAGCACGCCAAGCTGCGGGTGGAAGGTCATGGTCCATACCAGCGCCACCGCCACCGGCGTTGCCATCATGGGCAGGATGAAAATGGTGCGCGCCAGGCCGCGCAGCGGGAATTTGCGATTGAAGGCCAAAGCCGCCGCCAGACCCAGCACCATCGGGAAGATCACCGCCAGCACCGTGTAGAATAACGTGCGCAGCATGGCCCAGCCGAAGCGGGAATCGGAAAACAGCTTGGTGTAATTATCGAACCCCACCCAGCGCCGTTCCCCGCCCAGATGCCAATCATGGGCGGAGACATAGATGGTGAAAATCCAAGGAAAGATGATGACGGCAAGCACCACCACCGCCGCCGGCACAATGAACCAGCCATAATGCCGGGCGTAATTGCGCACCCGCGCCCCCTTGCTGGGGGACGCGGTGATGGTTTCAGCCTGTTGCATCAAGTCGTGAAAGCCTCAGCTTTCCCTTTCGCTCTGCTCCAGCACCGGGCGGAATTCAGCCGTGGCGCGGCGCAGTTCTGTCGCCACATCCGAACCACTGATGGTGTTGGTCAAAGCCGTGCCGATCACGTCGCGGAATTGCGTCACCGGCACAATCTCCGGTAGGCCGGCGCGCGCGATTTTCGCACTTTCATTGAGCGTGTTGAAGAATTCACGCGGGAAGGTGCTGGCGGCAATCGCCTGTTCATTGCTGAAGGGGCTACTGCGTGCCGGCACGCCGGCGCCGCTGGTCAGGAAGCGGAGCTGGTTTTCCTTGCCCAGCGCCCATTGCAGATACAGCCACGCCGCGCCCTTTTTGCGTGATGCTTCGGGAATGCCATAGCCCGCACCGAATAGGCAGCAATGGTGATTGGCCCCGCGCCCCTTCGGCACCAGCGCATAGCCTACCTTGCCTGCCACGCGGGAACGTTGCCGATCTTCCAAGGGTGCGGCGAAGCCAATGCCATCAATCCACATGGCCGCACGGCCCTGCATGAAGGTGGTTTGGCATTCATTCCAATTGAAGCCGATGGACCCGGGCGGAGAGACATCACGCAGGAATTTCTTATACATCTCGCCGGCCCAGATCGCGTCATCCGTATCCGTGATCAATTGGCGATTGGCGTTGATCATGTCGCGCTGCGCGGTGCCAAGCAGATAGCTGGACCACAGGACAACATTGGCGTTCTTCAAGCCGCGCCCGACATGGCCATAGATCTGGCGGGAAGGTTCGGTCAGCGCGCGCGCCGCTTCGAACATGCCATCCCAGGTCGTCGGCACGGCGATATTCTTCGCCGCCAGCAATTCCTTGTTGTAGTAAAGGATGAAGTAATCCGCGAAGGCCGGCAGCGAATCCATCCGGCCATCGGATTGCGTCGCATATTGCACCATACCGGCGCCGAAATCGGCGAAGTCAAAATCCGGCGCGGTGATGGATTGATCAGCAATCAGCGCGCGAATATCGGTATTCCAACGCGCCCGCCCGACCTGACGCTTATTCACATGCAGGCTCAATTCCGCGACATCGAAGGAAGGCCGGCCAGAGGCATACTCGACAATGATCTTCTGGCGATGCTGCTGTTCCGGTACCACTTCAATGCCGCAGCGAATGCCGGTGAGTTCCTCGAATTCCCTGTTCTGGCGTTGCAGCAGCAAGCCACGCGGCGATGTTTGCAGCGTGACTTCGATGCGTTCGCCCGCGAAGCGCTTCCAGTCAAAGCGGCTTTGCGCATTGGCCTGCCGCACAATGGCAGGCGCGGCGATCAATGCCGCAGTGGCGCCCAGCGCCTGGCGGCGCGTGATCTGATTGGCCATTCCTGGACCCTCCGTTCGTTCACGGCGCGGCATTGGTGCGGCGCCTCGTTTCCTGATCCTTCTCCTATCTGCGGCCTACCGCAAGCGGGGAATTACAGGGCTTCCCGCTGCAGGGCCTCCAGCACCGCCGGATCGGTGATGGGGCTGGTATCCCAGGGCGGCGGCGGGGGCGGGTCGAGCGTCTCAAACACGGTTGAGAGTTCGATATTCCCCGCATCGGCCGGGCGCGGATAAGGGGTGGGGTCCGGCGCGCCTGGTAATTTGGACCGGCCAATGCCGATGAAAAAATCCTCGAGCCCCGCCGGGATCAGCAGCCAGAGGAATCGGAAAGGATGCGCGCCATCATTGATGAAGCCATGGCGGATATGGGGTGGTGCTACCATGAAGCTGCCAGTCGGGATGCGTCGCACCACGCCATCCAACCGCCCGAGCGCCTCACCCGCCACCACCCAGAAAATCTCGGTCTGGGCCGGGTGGGCGTGTTCGCGGATTTTGCCAAGCGGCGGCAATTCCTGAAGCCCCGCCGAAAAGCCCGCCGGCATGCCGGTGATGCGGGGGGAAGTCAGCACCTCGATCCAGCCATTGGCGGGTTGTGGCTGCCAATGCTGCGCCCCGCAGCCCGGCGGGATCAGAACAAAACCACCGGAAGCGGACATGGGCGATCCTTTCAATGCAGGCGCGGGCGCTTCAGGAATTGCACGCGATCAGCCGAGGTCACGGTCACATCCCGGCGCGATTTGCCGCGCCCCACCTGCAAATGAATATTCACCCCGGCCGGCCCCATGGCCCAAATGGCGCGCCAGAAATCAGCCAATTCGCCAACCTCGGCGCCCTCAACCGACAGAATACGGTCGCCATTGCGCATCCCGGCTGCCTCGGCCGGGCCACCAGGGGCGAGGGAGGCCACCGAAATCCCCTCCTCATCCTCGGTCGCATAAAGCCCAAGCCAGGGGCGCGGCGGGCTAGAACGGCGGCCCTGGGTGACAAGGTCATCCAAAATGGGCTTCAGCTGATGCACCGGGATGACCATATTCAGGTCCAATCGGCGCCCTTCCTCCCCTTGCTGCAAAATCAGGGAACCAATGCCAACCAGCTTGCCATCGGGGCCAAACAGCCCGGCGCCGCCCCAGGAAGGGTGGGCAGGTGCGACAAATAACGCCTCTTCCATCAGATATTCCCAATAGCCGGCGAAGGGTTGGCGCGCGACCAGCTTGCCCGCCACAGCATGGGCGCGCCCGCCCGCTGCCGCCATGACAGTCGCGGCCCCAATCTTTAGGCTTTCGCTATCGCCAAGGGTCGCCGGTTTCAAAGGAATCTTGCCCAAAGCCTGCACCAGGGCAAAGCCAGTTTCCTGATCAACCGCCAGAGCATGGCCAGGCACGGCGCGGCCTTCGGCGGTGGTGATCCAGATGCTCTCGGCCTCGCTCACCAGATAGCCCACGGTCAGCACCAGGCCCTCGCCAATCAGCACGCCACTGCCTTCGCGTTCCGTGCCCAGCACGCGTGCGGTGAAGGCATCCGGCGGCACCTGGCTCCGCAAGCCGACCACGGCGCGATAGGCCTGATCCAGGTCGAAGCCATGCTCCGATGGGTCGGGCTGCAAATGCTCGGGGATGTCCCAGTCTTCTTCCGCCATGATGTCTCGGTTCAATGTATCGGTTTTTTATATCATAGGCTTTCCATCTGGTCAGGCTACAGGGTTTGGCAGCGGCGCCAAGGCCGGGCAGGATAGGGCCGCAATGTCCCCAAAGGCCGGGACAAAAGGGGGAGATATGCGCTTGCGCTGGGTTTTGTCCGTTGCGGTTCTGCTGCTGGCGCCATGGGCACCGGCCAGCGCCTATCCCGAAAGGCCCATTCGCGTGATTGTGCCCTATGCGGCGGGTGGGGCCACGGATGTGGTGGCCCGCGTGCTGGCGGAAGCCATGGCACCGATTCTGCCGCAGCCGCTGATTATCGAAAATCGCGGAGGTGCCGGCGGCATGGTGGGGGCCGAGGTCGTGGCGCGTGCGCCAGCCGATGGTCATACGGTGCTGTTCAACAACACCGGCCATGCGGCCTTGCGCGTGTTGGTGCCTAATCCGCCGATTGACCCCATCACCAGCTTGCAGGCGATTGCGGTGGTCGCTGAATCACCCATTGTGATGCTGGTGGCGAATAATGTGCCGGCCAATAATTTGCGCGAATTCACGGCACTGGCACAGGCGCGACCCGGGCAATTGGATTACGGCAGTTCCGGCGGTGGCGGCATTCTGCAAATGGCAGCCCTGCTTTACCTGAAAGCCACCGGCGTGCAGTTGAATGAAGTGCCCTATCGCGGCGGCGCGCCCGCAACACTCGACCTTGCGGCGGGGCGGATTGCCATGATGTTCGATGCGGGGCTGACGGGCTTTCAGACCGCGCGCGGCAATCAGGCGCGTGCTTTTGCCGTGACGACCGCGCACCGTAATGCTGCCAATCCTGATGTGCCGACCTGGCGCGAAGGCGGTGTAGACGCGGAAATGAGCGTCTGGCAGGCGGTTTTTGTCCCGAGCGCAACACCGCGCGACCGGCGCGAAATACTGAATGCCGCGATCAACCGCGCCCTTGGCCAGGAAGCGCTTCGCAAGCGCTTGGGGGATTTGGGCGCTGACCGCATCCTCAGCCTGAATGTCGCCGAAAGCGAAGCCTATCTGGCCGGCGAGGTGACGCGCTGGGAAGCGCTGCTGAAGCGCTGAGCCATGCCGGAACCTTTGCCAGAGGCCATCGCTGCGGGGCTTGTCGCCATGGGGCTGCTCGCCCCCGGCCAATGCGCGCAGGGTGATGCCCTGGCAGGCGGCGTTTCTTCCGATATCTGGCACGTGATTCTGCCCGATGGGCGCGAGATTTGCATCAAGCGCGCTTTGCCCAAGCTGAAAGTTGCCGCCGATTGGCGCGCGCCCGTGGTGCGCAATATTTATGAAGCGCGCTGGCTGAATGAGGCGGATCGTGCCCTGCCCGGCGCGGTGCCAAAGCTGCTCGGCCAGGATGAGGCGACGGGCGCGCTTGCCATGGAATTCCTTTCGCCCGCGGATCATCCGGTCTGGAAGGCGCGGCTGCGGGATGGCCATGCGGATGTGGCTTTTGCGGCTGAGGTCGGGCGGCGCATCGCCGCCATTCATGCGCATGCCGCCGCGCAGCCTGGCTTGGCCGCCGCCTTCCCAACGGATGAGATTTTCCACGCCATCCGCCTAGAACCCTATCTGCTGGCAACCGCGCGGGCGCATCCAGATTTGGCTGCGGTGTTGGAAGACATCGCGGCGGTGACAGCGCGCAGCAAGCGCACGCTGGTGCATGGCGATGTCAGCCCGAAGAATATCCTGTGCGGCCCATCTGGCCCAGTGTTTCTGGATGCGGAATGCGCCTGGTGGGGCGACCCCGCTTTCGATCTCGCCTTTTGCCTCAATCATCTTTTGCTGAAATGCCTGTGGGCGCCGCAGGCCAGCGCCGGTTTCATGGCCTGCTTTGAAGCGCTCGCAGCGCGCTATCTGGCGGGCATCACCTGGGAAGCGGCGGATGCGCTGGAAGCGCGCGCAGCGCGGCTACTGCCGGGGCTTTTCTTGGCACGGGTGGACGGCAAAAGCCCGGTCGAATACCTGACCGATGAGCATGACAAGAACCGCGTGCGCCGCGTGGCGCGCGCCTTATTGACCAGGCCCACGGATCGCCTGATGGCGGTGCGCGCGGCCTGGGGGGAAGAACTCGGCGCATGAGCAGCACCATCATCACCGCCATTCGTGGCCGCCGCGTTTGGGACAGTCGCGGGCGGCCAACCGTGGAAGCGGAAATCACCCTGGCCGGTGGCGCGACAGGCCGCGCCATTGCCCCCGCCGGTGCCAGCACCGGCAGCGGTGAGGCTTTGGACAAACGCGATGGCGGCGCTGCCTTTGGCGGCTATGACGTGACAAGCGCGGTGGATGCCGTGAACCGCGAATTGGCCCCTGCCCTGCTGGGTATGGATGCGCGCGCGCAAGCCGCTTTGGATGCGCGCCTGATCGCGCGCGATGGCACGCCGCAAAAAACGCGCCTTGGCGCCAATGCGACCTTGGCCGTTTCCATGGCCGCCGCCCATGCCGCCGCTGCGGCTTCTGGTGTGCCGCTCTGGCGCTATCTGGGCGGCGATACGCCCAATGTTTTGCCGCTACCGCAAATCCAAATTCTGGGCGGCGGTGCCCATGCCGGGCGGCGCGTGGATATCCAGGATTTTCTGGTGATGTGCCCGGCCGCGACCAGCTTTGCCGAGGCTTTGGATTGGACCGCCGAAGTCTATCGCGCCGCTGGCGCCATCATGAAGCAGCGCGGGCTCATGCAAGGGGTCGCCGATGAAGGCGGCTGGTGGCCCGCCTTCACCGCCAATGAACAGGCTTTGGAAACCCTTGTTGCCGCCATCGAAAAAGCGGGTTTTGCGCCGGGCCGGCAAGTGGCGATTGCGCTGGATATTGCCGCGACGGATTTCGGCAAGGGCGGGCGGTATAAGCTTGGGTTGGAAGGCCGCGAACTCGGCACGGATGAGATGATCCGCATGTTGCTCGGCTGGATCGCTGCCTATCCGATCGCTTCCATCGAAGACCCGCTGGCCGAGGATGACGCGGCGGGCTTCGCTGCCTTCACCCGCGAAGTGGGCGGCCGCATTCAGGTGGTGGGCGATGATTTCCTGGTGACAGATGCCGCGCGCGTGCGCCGGGCTGCTGCCATGGGTGCCGCCAATACCGTGCTGATCAAGCCAAACCAGCGCGGCACACTGACGGAAACCAAAGCCGCCTGGGATGCTGCGCGGGAAGTGGGCTTCGCCGGCATTGTCAGCGCCCGTTCTGGTGAGACCGAGGATATCACCATTGTCCACCTGGCCATGGGCTGGGGTGTTGGCCAATTGAAGGTCGGTTCCTTCGCGCGATCCGAGCGCATGGCGAAATGGAATGAGGCGCTTCGCGTGGAAGAAAGCCTGGGCGCCCGGGCGCGTTTTGCAGGCAGCGCCTATCTTGGGCGGTCCCGGCCATGAAGGTGCTGCTGCATTATGATGCCGGGCCGGGGTTGGCAGCACAGTTGGCGACACTGCCCGGCATTGACCTGACCATCTGCCCGGAAGCCGATACCGCGCTCTATGCGCGCCTGCTGCCAGAGATCGAGGTGATTTGGCATGTGCTCCGCCCCATCACGGCCGCTGATATCGCCGCCGCGCCCAAGCTTCGCCTGATCCAGAAAATCGGCGTTGGCGTGAATACCATTGATTTGGAAGCCGCCCGCGCGCGTAGCATTGCAGTCTGCAATCTGCCGGGAACCAATAGCCGGGCGGTCGCGGAAATGACGCTTTTGCTGATGCTGGGTGCGCTGCGCCGCATTGCCTATTTTGATGCTGAGACCCGCGCCGGGCGCGGCTGGTCTCAGCCCCCAGCCCTACAGGATGGTTTGTTTGAACTGGGCGGGCGGAAGGTGGGGCTGGTTGGCTATGGCGCGGTGCCAAAGCTTCTCGCCCCCGTCCTACAGGCCATAGGGTGTGAAGTTCTGTACACCGCCCGCGCCCCGAAGCCCGAGGCGATTGGCACGTATCGCCCGTTGGAGGCACTTTTGGCGGAAGCCGATGTGGTCTCACTCCATATCCCAGAAACGCTCGAAACCCGGGGGCTGATCAATGCCGCGGCGATTGCCCGCATGAAACCGGGCGCTGTTCTGGTGAATACCGCCCGTGGCGGCCTGGTGGATCAGCCCGCACTGGTGGCGGCGCTGCAATCTGGCCATTTGGCTGCGGCGGGGCTGGATGTTTTTGCCGCCGAGCCCCTGGACCCCGCCGACCCTTTGCTTGGCCTGCCTAATGTGGTGCTGGCGCCGCATGTCGCTTGGCTTTCCAACGGGACCTTTGCCCGTTCCTTCAGCATCGCGGCAGAGAATTGCCAACGGTTTGCCGCAGGTAAGCCGCTTTTGAACCGCGTGGCGTGAACCGGCGTATTAAGCCGCGCTCTATGCGTTTTTTTCGCGCAAAAGTTAAAGGTTAATGCTTTAATTCTTTGCAACGCGGGATAGCGCATCGCTGACAATTTCCTTTGGTATGCAACGGCAAGAAGCCTTCCCTTACCAGTCCCGAACATGTAGAATTAGGCGCCATGTCTATTTCACTTTCCGAACTCGAGCGCTTCCGGTCGGATTCGTTTGAGCCAGCAAGTTTTCGTGAAAGGGGTTCAACCGTCCCATTCACGACCCCCTTGCTGCTGAATGCCCGTATGCGCGCTGCCAGTTCCGGACGTGGATTTGAGGTGGTGGTAGCCAATCCTTCCGGCGGCCGCGGGGCCTTGATCATGCCTTGGTTATTCATGCCGGAGATTTGTTCTCCCACGCTTTTTGATCGCCATTTATGGGAGAGTTTGAGCACTGCGGAGGACATTTCCCCGGTCGGAATTCGGCAGGAGGGGCAAAGGCTGGCCGCCCAAGGACTCGCCGGGCGGCGCGCTGCCTTGGCGGCCAGGGATGCACAGCGGCGCGACCAATCCGGCCAAAGACTGATGCGCGCCATGCTGCTTGAGACACTGATTGCGGCCTCCGAAGTGCCAACTGAAGCGGCTGGGCGATCCAGCCTTACCGATAGCGCATCCTTCCTGAAACGGGGTGAACGTGCTGTCGCGCGCGCTGCGGCTCTGGCACAAATCCCAATCGCGGAATTCTCAGCGGATCTTGAGGCTCTTGCTATCGCCTTGGCCGGTTCAGCACCAAAGCTTGAAGGCGAAGATGCGCGGTTGCGCGAAATGGTTACAAAGCTTGATGACCTGGTGGACCAAGTAACCCACTGGGCGGCCGAACAACAGAAAGAAGCGCCTCATGTAATGGCAGCGCGTTTCATCGTGGAAACGGCGCGGCAGACATTGGAATGCGCCGAAATCGCCCTGGCAACCGCGGATGCCCTGATCGCCGATCTTGGCCTTTTTGTGCCAAAATGGCGAACGGAAAGGGATAATGTCCTGGAACGTGCGCGGAGGCCTGAATGGGTGCTGGATGGCTGGAAAACACCCATCGCCCTTTGGGCGGCAGCAGACGCGAAACAGCGTCGCGCCACAATATGGGAAATGGCCCTGATTGCGCCGATCCTGCCGCGCGAGGCCAAGGCTTGGCTTGGCAAGGTGAGCGATTGGCGCGAAACGCCACGGCGCATCACCCAGGTGGTGCGCGATAAATCCGACTGGCGCAGCGGCAATGTCATGGAACTTGTCGCCCGCAACGAGCATTTGATCGGCTTTTCAATCGCGTATGAAAACCGCGTCTCCCCAATGGTACTGCCGCAGGTGAATGACCGCTTGGCGCTGAAACGTGATGGTGCCGCCTTCAAGACGAAACAGGGCACCCCGCAGTCCACCGTCGCCCGCAGCGCGGCAGAAAAGCCTACCATTTTCGAGTCAACGTCCCAAAAACTAGACACGGAAAACCCTGTGGCGCTGACCCGCTCTCTCGGCAATCAGGTTGAAGTTGCCTCAGATGCGGCGCTGCTCAAGATTGTTGCGCTAGTGGATCGGCTTGGCGACCCGGAAATCCATGAACGCCTTCTCGGACCTTCGCTGCGGCGCCTCAAGCGCCTGCGCCCACCAAGACCCGCGAGCCTCACACGCCTTCTTTTCCTTCCAATGGAAGGGGCCTTGGTGGCTCCCCTCCAGTGGAAACGTACTGAAGGGCGCATTCCTCGTTCGGCCTTGGGGCCGATGATCGAATCCCTGCAAGACACGAGCGCTTCCCAATTAGAGTTACTGTCGGTTCAACTGCGTGGCGGCAGCCTTGATGATCATCAGCTTATGACGCGCGTTGGGCTGCAATTATGGGGCTTGGCCGCCAATTCAGTGCCGCGCCTGCGCCTGGGCACTGGCTGGTCAAGCGCTGGCCTGGGGCAACCGGATTTTGAGCGAATCACACAATTTGCTGGATCCCTTTGGCGACACGCTGGACCGATTTGGGATTGTTTGCAGCAGATGGGTGATGATTGCCCACCCGAAGCGCTGCGCGCTGCGCTTATCGGACCAGCCAATGAAGGGCGCCAGGTATTCTCCGCTGCCTTGGAGACCCTGTTAAAACGGGCCAGCCGGCCTTCGCTTTTCTTAAGCCTGATTAACAATCTACCGGCGCAAGTCACCGGGGTTGTAGAGGAGGTCTTGAATCTCTGGATTGGCATTACCCTACCCGAACTCGCGGAAGAGGATTTCGCCAATGGCGCCAGGCTGGCGGCAGAAGCCGGGCTGATCATCGCCGCTCTTGAAAATCAGCCCAAGATAACGTCAAAGTTAGATGCAAAGGAACTTCATGCGCATCGGCGCAATCTTGATCAGTTCTGCCGGTCAACCTATCGCGAAGTTGTATCAGTTCACGTGAACGCCGCCCTGATGGGACTGACCCCAAACCAAATCGGTGATTTGGCTGAGATCGAAGCCATGGCACGGGTGGCCCGAAGCCTTGAGGAGACGGGAAAGCGTTTTGGGCCATCGCAAAGCTATGTTTCCGTTCAGGAGGAATTCCGCGCCGAGATGGAAAAACTGCCGCAGGGTGAAACTGGGGCTGGCATCACGGCTATGGAAATCGCGCGTATCGAAGAAATACTCGTTGGCCGCGAATCGGCGGAACGCTCGCTCAATCGTGTTCAGCGCAGGGGTCGGCAGCCGCTATGAACGGTTAACGCAGCGGCTTCTGCCGGGTGACGCGTGCCATGGCTGCAAATGCTGGCTGGCCGGCTGGCCCTTATGCTATAGAAGCCTCTAGTCAGGAGGGTTACACGCAAGTGCTTGAGCATTCATCACGCCGCGCCGTGTTAGCGTTGGCGCTTTCCGGGTTGGTGCTGGTGCCGCGCCCTGGCCTCGCCAACCTGCCGGACAAGGTCCAAGCGGCCATAGACAAGCTCCGCGCCGGGCGTAACGCTGAAGAAGGGCGCATGACGCTCCGTCTGCCGGCGATTGCTGAAAATGGCAATGCGGTGCCGCTAAATGTCATGGTGGAAAGCCCCATGACGGCAGCCGATCATGTGAAGGCGGTCCATGTTTTCGCGACCGGCAATCCAACGCCTGAAGTCGCGGTGTTTCACCTGACGCCGGCCATGGGCCGCGCCACGGTGGATACGCGCATCCGCCTGGGGCAGACTCAGGATGTGGTGGCCTTCGCGGAAATGGCTGACGGGCGCCTGTTCATGGCGCGCGCCGAGGTGAAGGTCACCATCGGCGGCTGCGGCGGCTAGGGCAGAAGGAAAGCGCATCATGTCCTCACCTATCGGGCAACCCCGCCTTCGCCTTCCAGCCCAGGTCAAGGCCGGAGACATCATCGAAATCCGCACCCTGATCACGCATGTGATGGAAACCGGCCAGCGCCGCACGCCAGAAGGCCAGGAGATTCCGCGCGACATCATCCGCCGTTTTGAGGCGCGTTTTGAAGGCGAATTGGTCTTCGCCATGGATCTGGCGCCGGCGATTGCCGCCAACCCTTACATCGCTTTCCCCTTCCGCGTGGAGCGTGCGGGCCGGTTTGAAATGACCTGGACCAATGATGCCGGCGAAACACGCAGCACGAATGCTGAATTGAAGCTTGGGTGACGGGCGCCCGATCCATGCGGGCGGTTTCCATCTTTAGCGACGCCATATGATCACGCGGCGTGATCTGCTCGCGGCTGCTGTTGCGCTAGCACCTTTGGGGCGGACGGCCGCTGAAGCGCCGAGCCAGAATGAACTGTTGCGCTTTGCGCCGCTTGGCCAGGTTACGCTGATCCATATGACGGATTTGCACGGCCAATTGATGCCGATGTTCTTCCGTGAAGCCTCGGCCAAGATTGGCGTGGGGGAAGCGCGCGGCCGCGTGCCGCATATCACCGGTGAGGCTTTCCTTATTGAATTCGGCCTGGCGCGCGGGACGGCACTGGCCCATGCGCTGACCGATCTGGATTTCGCCGAACTTGCGCGACGCTTCGGCCCCATGGGTGGGGCGGATCGCATGGCGACCATCATCAAGGCGATCCGTGCGGAGCGCCCTGGGCGCTGCCTGCTGCTGGATGGCGGCGATACCTGGCAGGGCGCCTGGACAAATTTGCAAACCAAGGCCGCTGATATGGTGGCGGTGCAAAAGGCCTTGGGCGTTGAAGCCATGGTCGGCCATTGGGAATTCACCTATGGCGCGGAACGCGTGACGGAATTGGCCAAGGGGCTCGGCTTTCCATTCCTTGGCGGCAATATCCAGGACCGCGAATGGAATGAGGATGTCTTCCCCACACATGCCATGTTTGACCGTGGCGGGGTGAAGATTGCGGTGATCGGCCAGGCCTTTCCCTATACGCCGATTGCCAATCCGCGCTGGATATTTCCCGATTGGGAATTCGGCATCAAGGAAGAAAAAATCGCCGCCCGCGTGCAGGCTGCGCGGGATGAGGGCGCCAGCTTGGTCGTGCTGCTTTCGCATAATGGGTTTGAGGTGGATCGGAAGCTCGCTGCCCGCGTGCCGGGGATTGATGTGATCCTGACCGGCCATACGCATGATGCGCTGCCAAGCCCCGTGCAAATTGGGCGCACATTGCTGATTGCGACTGGTGCCTCAGGCAAATTCATCAGTCGGCTTGATCTTGATGTGCAGGGCGGGCGCGTCGCCGGATATCGGCACGCGCTGATCCCGGTGTTCAGCAACAGCATTACGCCCGATGCCGAAATGGCGGCCTTGGTGCGCGGCCTGCGCGAACCCTATGCGGTGGATTTGGCGCGCGTCGTGGGGCGCACGGAAAGCCTGCTGTGGCGGCGCGGCAATACCGCCGGCACCTGGGATGATGTGATCTGCGATGCGCTGCTTGAACAGCGAGATGCGGAAATTGCGCTTTCCCCCGGCTTTCGCTGGGGCACGACGCTGCTGCCCGATACGGATATCACTGCCGAGGATGTCTGGGCGCAAACCGCCATTACTTATCCAGCCGCCTATCGCAGCGTGATGAAGGGGGCGGCGATCAAGGCCCTGCTTGAGGATATTGCCGATAATTTGTTTCACCCAGATCCCTTCTATCAGCAGGGTGGGGATATGGTGAGGAGCGCCGGCATTACCTTCACCCTGGATGTCGCGGCAGGCGCGGGCCAACGCATTTCCAATCTGCGGCTGAAGCGCAGCGGGCAGCCGCTTGAAGCGTCTCAAGATTACGTGGTGGCCGGCTGGGCCAGCATCAATGAAGGGGTAGAAGGCCCGCCGATTTGGGATTTGGTGTTTCGACATTTGGCGAAGGGGCCGTTGAGGGCGGCGCAGCGCCAGGACGTTGAACTGCGTGGTATGTGACATCCGGGCTTAGGCTCAGTGCATTCAGCCCCGCAGGCATCACGCTGACAGGCGCGCCATCAGCATTTCCGCGTTCTGCCAGAAGGACAACTCACCCCCATAGCCGGTGAAACGCCCGATTTCCTGCTGATTGACCATCAGGATGAAGGTGGGTGTCACCCGCCAATTCGGGATATGGCGTAAATCCTCTGGCAGACCGCGGGTGGTGTCCACGCGCCTAAGTGGTGCGCGGCGCCCAAGATCAGATTGGTTCCAGGCCCTTTCGCCGACTTCAGCCAGCCAACGACGACACCAAACGCAATCATGCCGATCCATCATAACCAGTGTGGCATTCTGCGCCGCAGCCGGGCGGGCTGAGAGCGTGGCAACCCCCAGTAACAGCGCGGTGCGGCGCCGAAGCATCAATTGGCGCCCGTGGCGCGGCGCAAATAGGCGATCAGGTCATTGAGTTGCTGTTCATTGCGCAGACCGGCAAAGGCCATGGATCCGGCCGGCACCACCGCCTTCGGGTTGGCGATATAGGCGCGCAGATTCGCCTCATTCCACGTCAGCCCTTCGTCCGCCTTGCCACGCATGGGGGTAGAGTAACGAAAGCCTTCCACAGCGCCCGCACGGCGATCAAAAACGCCATAAAGATTGGGGCCAACGCCATTACGCCCGCCTTGATCCACCGTGTGACAAGCGCGGCATTGGTTGAAAACGCGCTGCCCAGCCTCAGCGTCCTGCGCCGAGGCAAAGCTGGGCGCCATCAGCAAGGATGCGGCAAGCATGGCGATACGAAACTTCATTTTCCTATTCTCCCGGCAAAGGATTTGGGCCAACCGGATTACTGCGGGTTTTCTTGTTGACCGCTGAAAACCCGGTGGCTAGGCTTGCCTTATCATCAATGAAGAGCCCGCATGCAAGCGGCTTTTTGAGGGACGCAAAACCATGAAGATCAGGTTCGCGCTTTGCTTGTTGCTTTTCTCAGGCGGGCCAGCCTTAGCGCAGGCGACAGATACCGCCCTGCTGATCGGTGGCTGCCAGGGCTGCCATGGTGCCAGCGGCCAGGGGGGGAATGGTATCCCCTCCATCAAGGCCAATCACAGCCGCGATGAATTCGTCGCGCTCATGCGCGCCTTCAGTGCCAATGAACGGCCCGCCACGATCATGGGGCGCATCAGCCGCGGCTATACGCCGGAACAAATCGCGCTTTTGGCCGCGCATTACGCGCGCCCGCAATAAGCCGGAGGAGAAACATCATGGCCCTTTCCCGCCGCGCCTTCCTGGCCGCCGCCGCACTGCCCGCAGCCCTTGCCGCACCCCGTATCGCCCATGCCCAGGCCGGCGCCGGGCGCGTTGTCATCATTGGCGGTGGCTTTGGCGGCGCTTCCGCCGCGCGTTTCGCGCGCGATAATTTCCCCGCGCTTGACATTACGCTGATCGAACGGAGCCGGAGTTTCACCACCTGCCCTTACGGCAATCTGGTTCTCGCCGGGCGGCGGGATATGAACAGCATTACCTTCGGCTATGAAAAACTCGCCGCGCGTGGGGTGCGTGTGGTGCATCAAAGCGTGGTCGCGGTGGATGCCGGCGCGAAGCAGGTGCGCCTCGCGGATGGGGCGCAGGTGCCTTATGACCGGCTGATCATGTCACCTGGGATTGACCTAAGGTGGGGTGCCATTGAAGGCTATGATGAAGCGGCGAGTGAGCGCATGCCGCATGGCTGGGTGCCATCGCTGCAACCGATTTCCCTGCTGCGCCGCCAGCTTGAAGCCATGCCCGATGGCGGCAGGTTT
>Ga0315900_10003672_pt1 | contig 22235 bp, 23 predicted proteins | sample LakEriMetagenome_FD_203521 | JGI IMG/M metagenome (GOLD analysis project Ga0315900, IMG submission 203521) | Freshwater fungal communities from buoy surface, Lake Erie, Ohio, United States - Buoy 12 MA114 | ecosystem: Environmental > Aquatic > Freshwater > Lake > Lake biofilm | place: USA: Lake... | reverse complement strand
AGTCCTTCGCGGCGAAGCAGCTCACCGACCTCGCCGAATTTGGTGCACTTGTCAGCTTCCTCCACAATGCGAAGCCGATATTCGGCATCGAATCGGCGTCGTTGGGCCTTTTCGGGGACTTCAGTGGGGTACATTTCGGGACCGTCTTTGTCTGTTGACATGGCTCACAACTCCTCGCCCTGTAGCTTCATTTCCGCGAAGGCTGTTGTCTCACGTCATATTGGCACAGAGGGCTCGCACCATTGCTTTCCAGCGCTGAATGGAGACCCTTGAAACCACGAGGATGCCGGCAATCTCCTTTGCGGTCTTCCCGGAATCAAGCAATTCGAAACACTTTCGCCGCCGCTCTTCCAATTCCTCTGCCGTCCCTTTTGGTCGCATGGTAGACTCCTTTGTGTGCAGTCTACACCTTAATCCACGCAGAAACCCAGGTTTCTTTGCTTTCGCAGTATTCAACAGACTTAAGTTAGGCCGCTTTGGCAGAAAGTAGGAAATCTCCATGGACTACGTAGTGATTCACCCAAATGTTGACCTTGGAGAGGGCCATACGATTAGTCCATTTGTGATCTTAGGCGAGGCCCCTCGTGGTGTTAAGCCAGGAGATCAGAAGCTTTCGATTGGCAAGTGCTCGGTGATCCGTTCGCATACGATTATTTATGCAGGCAACCAGATTGGAAGTAATTTTCAATCTGGACACAACGTGCTCATCCGAGAAGATAACACAATTGGAGATAACGTTAGTGTTGGTACTGGGACGGTTATTGAGCACCACATTAAAATCGGTGACAAAGTAAGGATTCACTCGCAGGCATTCATACCAGAGTATACAACGATTGAGCGTGGCGCATGGATCGGGCCAAACGTCGTGATTACGAACGCAAGGTATCCAAACACGCCGACAACCAAGCATGAACTAGTTGGTGCTTACCTTGAAGAGGGTTGCATGATTGGCGCTAACGCCACGATCCTTCCCGGGGTACGAATCGGCAAGAATGCGCTTGTTGGCGCGGGCAGTGTTGTGACTAAGGACGTTCCGCCAGGGGCGATAGTTCACGGAAATCCAGCAGCAGTGAGAGCAGCTCTCAAGGATGTAGAGCAGTATAAATTCTTGTTCAGCGAAGAAGGTAATTGATTACCGCAAGGCGAGGGTGGGCTTGGTGTCGGTGAGCGCCTTTTGGAACCAATGGAATGGTTCGATGGCAGGTTGTTTGGCTAGTGTAACTTCTCTTCTGTAAATTCATCGCTCTCCAGTTCCGTTCGAGTTCGTGAGCGCAGCGAACGAACGAGAACGGAACTGGGGCGGTCGGTCTGCTTGAAAAAGTGGGCCAGGATTGGTTTCTTTTTAGTTAGCAAGCTGAAAAGGAGACCAGACCCATGACCCACCACTTCCAATCTAACACCACCCACGAAGCTGTCCAGTTGCTCTCCGAGCACGGCTTCGAAGCCATGGCCCAGGCCATCCAGGTGCTCATGAACGAAGCCATGAGGATCGAACGTGCTCATTACTTACAGGCTGATCCCTACGAGCGATCGGCAGGCCGAAGATCCCATGCCAACGGATTCAAACCAAAGACTTTCAGCAGCCGCCTCGGCAAGCTTCAGCTGCAGATTCCTCAAACCCGAGATTCTCAATTCTATCCGTCGACCTTGGAACGTGGCGAACGCAGTGAAAGAGCTCTAAAACTCGCCCTCGCCGAAATGTATGTCCAAGGTGTCTCCACACGGAAAGTTGCAGCAATCACCAAGGAACTCTGCGGACTAGACGTCTCCAGTGCGCAGGTCAGTCGCGCCGCTAAGCTGCTCGACGAGGAACTGGATGCCTGGAGAAACCGCAAGCTGGACCATATTCAGTACCTGGTTCTCGATGCCAGATACGAAAAAGTCCGAGTGGACGGCACCGTCAGAGACTGTGCCGTGCTAGTTGCCATCGGCATTCTTCCGGATGGCCATCGAAGCGTTCTGGGAGTCAGCTGCTCATTGAGCGAAGCGGAAGTACACTGGCGATCCTTCCTGGAAAGCCTGCTCACTCGTGGCATGAAAGGGGTTCAGTGCATCGTCAGTGATCAGCACTCGGGCCTCCAGGCAGCTAGAAAGGCTGTCTTGCCTTCGGTTCCTTGGCAACGATGCCAGTTCCACCTGATGCAGAATGCCATGCACCTGATGCACAGTGCCATGCATTACATCCCCAAGCTTCCTATGCGAAAGGAGGCAGCGGAAGATCTCCGAGCGGTCTTCCTCAGCAAGGACCAGCATGCAGCCCAGGAAGAATTGCGTCGCTTAGTGGCCAAGTACCAGACCACAGCACCATCATTCGCCGATTGGGCAGAAAAGAACGTGCCAGAAGGGCTGACGATCTTCCAGCTATCGGCAGAGCACCGCAAGCGGATGCGTACGACGAACCTGCTGGAACGACTGAATAAGGAGATGAAGCGGAGAACTCAGGTCGCCACGCTGTTCCAAAACGAAGCATCGCTACTCCGTCTGATCACAGCCGTGCTGACCGAATACTCAGACGACTGGGAGACCGGAAGGAAATACTTGACCATCAACCCGTGAAACCAATCCAACTTTTACAGAAAAGAAGTTGCTTTACCGCTTGCCGCACCGGTGAGTCCTGTTGCAGTTGAGAGTTGGTAACAAAAACAACTCAAATACAAAGGACTCACCATGGATGGTGCGAACAGCTTTGATAGCTACCGAATGCCAGACGAACTTTGGGAACTGTTGCAACCTTTTTTACCAAAATATCCCGCTAGTACCAAGGGCTGACGTCCAAGTGTTGACTTGCGAACGGTTGCCGACGCCATCTTCTACCGTTTGCGAACAGGATATCGGTGGAATGCCATTTCGAGGGAGTTGGCTACCGGCAGCACGGCTCACCAGTACTTTCAGGAGTGGTCGGAGGCAGGTGTCTTTGCTTTGCTTTGGCAAGTGGCATAAGCCGACTACGACAATTTGGTTGGATTAGATCTACGTTGGCAGAAAGGCGAGCGGGTGCCATGCAGCGGTGGCACCGCTGCGATTCCCTAGTGAGCGGCGCCGGTGCCGTCCAAATTCTTTGGCTTGTAGCCACCGCGCGAGCGGAAATAAAGAATCAGTAGCAGGTAGAGGACCGCCATGGTCAACGGAACCAAAGAAGTCAGCTTCAAAGCCTGACGGCCACCATAAAGACCCGCGTCGGTGACCAGTGTCTTATCGTTGGCCGACGTCTTGGATGCCTCCTGCCACCATGCAGAGAGATCCTCGGTGTTCTTGTCGGAGCGGCCTTCTTTCTTCAGCAGTTCGGAAGCCCTGGCCAGTTCCTTTCCACCATCTTCCAAGACCCCTACCTTGGCCCCGTCGAGCCCCGTGACTCGAAATCCAAAGAAAGAGTTTTCCTTAGGGGCCTTGTAGCGGTTGTAAACTTCGATCCCCTTCTCCTTGAGATTGACCGTGGCATTGTAGTCCTGCTTGAAACCAATACCTGGACCTCCCAGCAGACCTGCGGAAAGCATTCCGATACCACCCAGGGCACCGATGGTGATCGCACCCCCTTTAGGAAACTGTTCAGAAGCAACCGCCAGCATGGTTGGCCAAAGGAAGGTCTTACCGATTGCATAGACGGTCGCCGCGATGACGCATGCAAAGACGGTGGTTGCTGCGCCGAGCATATTCAGGCCGACAAACCCAAGCAGAGCGCTAACAAACAGCAATCCCAACGGCGAAATCCGGTGCACGATGGGGCCTGCAAAAAATCGAAGCAGAAACATCAAAGCCGAGGTGTAAACGAACAGCAGCAACCCCTTCTGCTTGGATTCCATGATGGCACCAGTGATCTTAGTGATCCAGGAATCCGTCCCCAGTTCCACGTAACCAACCAGTGCATGAATCAAAAGCAGCACCAACATCAGAGGAGCGAACACCTGAGTGAACATCTCACCCAAGCTGATACCTGCTTGGCTGGCCTCGGACTTGGGAAAACTCTGCCCCAGCAGCATGGCACCATAGAGGACCACCGGCACTAGAAACAAAGAGATCTGGACTTCCCATGACACCGGTTTGCCACCATCTGGATTCATGAAGTAGGAAGCCAATCCCCCGACGATCAGTCCTCCCGGCCATCCTGCGTGCAGAATGTTCAGATAGTGGGTTTTGTTGTTCGGAAAAAGCGTTGCCACCAAGGGGTTGACCACCGCTTCGGCAATCCCATTGCCAATCGCGAACAAGAACATCCCCCAAAACAGACACTGGAACGCGGCGTCTTTGCCACCAGACGCAAAGGCATAGCCTGCCGCAAGAGTCAGGATGGCGGAGACCAAGTGGGTCAGAAATGCCAAGCTCATCAGTCGGCCATAACCCAGCGAGTCGGCCAAAAAGGAACTGAGGAGAATGATGATCCCGAATCCCGTCAAACCACCCCCGGTGATTTGACCAAGTTCCGTCATCGTAAAGCCGAATTTCTCAGCCCATTGACTCAGAATCCCTGCTCGGATCGAGAAGCCGACGCCGGCAGCAAGGATCGCCATGAAGCCCGCCCATAACAATCGATGGGCATTGGCTGCGATCGCCCCAGAGGTGTCTGTAGATGTGCTCATGGAATTGTTCATACTGGAAATGGGTGAAAGAAACAAAACGATGTCCAAAGTCCTCGAGAGTCTAATCCGCAACGGACCGAAATGCTACCACAGAACCCCATTTAGCGGCCTGTTCCCTTACCTAGCGGGGCGTGACCGACCGTCTTGCCCGGAGAAACCAAACCACCTGCGCCACCAGAAATGCCATCGGCTTCTGATCGCAAGATAGGCAAAACTACCCACTCCCATCCGTCTTTCGATGGGAATCGTCGGTGCTGCCCCACCGAACAGACGATCAAACAAAGCTAGTTCCACAGCTGTCGTGGTTGCCAAGTGACCTCGCCCCGTCCAGCCGTTTGAATTGACTGCAACTGGCGATCGCCAAATAGAATCGTCGGTTCGCTCACCAATACGAGCGGACGGCGTTGGTCCTGCTCGGCAGGCTAGGATGACCTTTCGAGTGGCTTGGAGGACGATCCGGTTGGCAGGCCTTTTACGGCGGGAAGGGAACGGAAGCGACCATGGCGGAAAGCATGCTGGAGAAAATCGTTGGGGGAGAAACCGAATGGGTGTTCGACTACGTCGAGGCGGGAAACTCGGCAGCTTCCCGTGACAGTGGCGGTGTCTCCCTGATGCAATGGTGCGCTTACTATGGGGATGTCACTGCAATCCAATTCCTCCTGCGAAATGGAGAGTCGCTCCACACCCTGGGCGATAACTACGATCTGAATGGCGCTGTCTTTCACGGGTATCCACGTCTTTGCCGGTTTCTGATTGAGCGGGGAGCGGACGTAAACAAGCCGTTGTCGGATACGGGGGAAACGCCACTGCATGCATCGCTATGCAAAGCCGATCGGAAACATCATGACGAGGTGCTTGAGATCCTCCTGGCAAGCGGTGCAGACCCCAACTGCGTCACCCTGCCCGGCGTGGAGACCGAGGCTTTTATGCGCGATGTAAGGACTCGAGCCGAAACGCCGCTTCATCGTGCAGCGGCGTTTGGCAACGAGACCACCATTCAGATGCTGATGGATGCAGGAGCTAGGCGGGAGGCGAAAGACATGAACGGCGATTCGCCGCTGACATGGGCTAGCTGGCATCTGCGGCCGAGGAGCATTCTGCGGTTGCTTTGCTACGGGCCGTTTCGCGCGTAGTCGATGCGACAGCATGGTCGATTCGATTCATCCCCAGCCACGACAGTCGCCTAACTTCCTGCTCCGTGCCTCCGTGCCTCCGTGCCTCTGTGAGAGCCAAGGAGAGGCGAGCCAGATATCGCAATCAAGGTGTGGCGTGAAAATGATTGCCAAGATTGGGAATCGGCTGGACAATAGTAGGACGGCTTGGCACAAACGATTGCCCGAGACGGACCCCAGCGAGGAAATGGCTAGATGAGCCCCCAGAACCTGCCGCCGATTCGCGTGATTTTTCTCGATCCGACTGCGTCCCGACAGGTGGAGGCGGAGGTGGCGGGGCATCTTCAAGTTGGGCGTCTGATCCCACTGGTGGTCGCCCAGTTGGGGTTGCCGACATCTGGGCCCGACGGCGTGCCGATTCAGTACAAGCTGGATCACCGAGAGGGTGGCAGGCGTCTGGAGGATGAACTGCCTCTAGCGGAATCGCAGGTATCCGATGGCGATCATCTTTTGATTTGTCCGGAGATGATCGCAGGGTCGGGGGCTTCTCCGAGGGCTTTCCGTTTGCAGAAGGAGTGGGAGCGACTGGAATCGCTTCAGGATCGCAGCAACGGTTTTGGCTGCCAGGTTCTGGAACGGGAACCGGGGGGGAGTCCCGTCGCGTACCAGTGGACCTTTTGTGGTCCCGGCATCATAGCCAGTGGCCATCTGGGAGAGCCTCCCAGGCGGGTCGACCGGATGGATCACCAGGTTCATTGCCAGTTGGATGACAGTTTTCCTCGCAGCGCCCCGTGGCTTCGTTGGCAGACCCCCATCTTCCACCCCAATATCGCTCCCAATGGCATGATCTGTCTTGGGGGATACAGCAGCCACTGGACCGCATCGCTGTGGCTGGATCAGCTGTGCGAGATGCTTTGGGAGATGCTGGTCTATCGCAATATCAGCCTGGAGAGTCCCTATCATCAAGCGGCTGCCAAGTGGGCAGCTCAACAATCTGAGATCGCCTTCCCTTTGACCACCGAGCGACTTGGGAATGCCGTCGCCGCCACCAGCCAGATGGCTCATGGGCAGCAGACCGTGTCCGAGAATCCCGCCGATGCCGTTCGATTCCTGGCGTCGCAATGAACGATCGCAAGGAATCATCGCTGTTTGGACGGCAGGAAGTGATGGAGGGGTGGAACCAGGAATCGCTGAGCCGCGGTAAGGTGCTGGTGGTGGGGGCTGGAGCGTTGGGGAACGAGGTCGCCAAGAACCTCGCGCTTTCAGGAGTCGGTCAGATTTGGATCGTGGATCGGGATCTGGTGGAAGCGACCAACCTGACTCGCTGCATCCTTTTCGACTCCAGCGACATCGGAATGCCGAAAGCGGTTCGGGCGGCCGAGCGGTTGCGGGGTCAGGGGTTGGGCAATCGGATTGAGGGCTGGCAGGCCGATGTCGTCGATCAGGTGGGAACCGAGTGGTTTGCGCAGGTTGACCTGGTGATTGGATGTGTCGATCATCGCGAGTCGAGGTGGTGGATCTCCAAGCGTGCGACTCGATGCGGTTGCCCATGGATCGACGGGGGGCTGATGGGGCTTCAAGGAATCGTGCAAGCCTTTCATCCATCGCAGGGCGCTTGCTACGAATGCGGTATGGCCCCAGGGGCGCCCTCGCCATGGACCGCGCCGCAGGGCTGTGCACCGGTGGCATCCCAGCCGGTGTTTCCATCGTCCATTCTGTCGGTATCGATGGTGGCCGCGATGCAGTCGCAGATGGCGATCGCTTACCTGATGGGACAGCCCGTTCCGTGGGGCACTGCCACGCGTTGGGACGGAACTTCCGGACAAGGCTCCCGCGTCGTCTTACCACGAATAGCGGACTGCGCTGGGCATGAGCCTCCCCAAAGGCCCACGCGGATCGATGCCGCATGCTGGGAACAACCGCTGGACCAATGGTTCGATTCCGTATTCCCGAACGCCGATCCAGGGAGCTCTTCGCGCGTCGTGGTGTTGCCGCACGCGCGTGTGGAACAGCAGGCTTGTCGCGGCTGTGGAAGGGAATCGCCGGTGCAGCCAGCCATGCTGCTTCGACGCTGGCGATCGACGCCATGCACTGATTGCTCTAGCCCCACCGATCCGATTCCAATCTTCCGTATTCCGGTTGACCCCCAGCATCCCATGTCGCTGCAAGATCTGAAGCTGCCTAGAGAGGAGTGGCTAGAGGTGTGGCGGGGGGAACAGAGAGTCTGGGTGGCGGCGAGAAGCGACGGATCGGGTCCGGTTCCACCAGTCGGGAGAGCCACCCATGACTGATGAAAAGGAGTCCGTCCGATTCGCGCAGCCCGCTCGAAGAATACCACCCATCGATCGCCGCTCGCTGCTGGGTAGATCTCGACAGTGGGTCGATTTCCAATATCGATTGGATTGCCATGCTTCCGAGGAATCACTGCATCTGCTGATCGACGCTGCGTGCTGGGAAGAGTTGCAGAAGCATGCTCGCCACTTCGAACAGATCGAACAGGGAGGGCTGCTTCTGGGACGGACCAGCGTGGAACAGGTTGGCTCCACAGAGAACGAAAAGGAGTTTGTTTGGGTCCGCCAGTTCGTTGGCTCCCCCATCGCCGGCGACGCAGTATCGTGGCGAATGGATGCCGATCAGTGGGGGGAGTTGATGGCCAGCGCCCTCGGGCGGCATCCTGGGTTGGAGATCGTTGGTTGGTACCACACGCACCCTGGGATGGGGATTTTCCTTTCGGAACAGGACCTTTTCATCGCTGCTCATTTTTTTCCTGCTCCCTACCAGCTTTCCCTCGTGATCGACCCTATCCGTAGCTTGGCGGGCGCCTTTTGCATGGTGGCGGGCAAAGCGACCCCTGTAGCCGGCTTCCAGCAATTGGAATCGGAAGAGGCATGAATTGCCGGCATGAACTGCCGGTCGGTGGCGCACGAGGAAGAACCGGAGCGCTGCTGCCGCTGTGTCGAGTTGGAAAGGGTGTGTGTTCCGGTCTTCTAGTTGCATGGCCGTCTCGGCCATGCAGTCCTGAACCCTGCGGGATTCACCCGAACGCGAACTGACCAAAACCAAACGTCAACCGACCATCGTGGTGTGTTCCGCCGTCGCGACCTACTGCATGGAACACCCGTTTTCTCCAAAGTTCCTGTGCTTGGAACATCGCCCATGGCACCGACGGCCTCACACACCCTACGAAGAAAGAGACCCCGTCGGATGTGTGTGTTCTGGTCTTCTTGTTTCATCGCGGTCTCGGCCATGCAGGCGTGACCCCTGCGCGATTCACCCGAACGCGAACTGACCAAAATCAAACGTCGATGCGGTCGTGCCGGATGGGCAGGGAAGCACCAGATTGGTGGACAGGTATTTGAACGTGGTGGACAATAGAACCTGTTGCGAGAGTGGTCCGTCCAACAGAGTCAGCTTGCGAGAAGGAACGAACATGGTCGAGACCAACGAACCGCTGGTGGCGGTGGAGACGGTGGACTCCGAGTTTCAGGGTCGGCTGCTGATCAACCTGCTGGATGCCTACGGAATTGCGGCAGCGATGGATGGAGGCTTCACATCGCACTACCAGGCGAGCGTGCCTGGGAAGGTTCGGGTGCTGGTAGCAAAGAGCCACCTGGAGGAGGCTCGCAAGGCGCTCCATGAGGCGCGGGGGCAATCGCAGGAATTGCTCGATGAATGGGGAAATGATGAGCCGAGTGGCGGTGAAACGCCGATTGGAGCGTTTCGGCGTTTTGGCATCTGGACGCTGGTGCTGGGGCAGGGGGTAGTGATCGCTGCGGCGGTGGCTTTCTGGCTGCTGGGAGGAGACTTTGGAACTGGCCTGGTGGCCGTGCTGGGAAGCTTGGTGATCCTGGCAGCGGTCGCCAGTCGACGGCAGCTACTTTTTGGTTGATGTCTCTGCACCTTTCAACGAAATCGTCCCCCGACGCCGACATGACATCGATTCAAGCCATGCTTCGAAGTGTAGCCTTCGCTACAAAAAAGAGATCCATCTAGGATTCCTGAGGGTTCGATCGCGTCACTGCCGCGACTGGAATCGGTCTTGGAACGCCACAAAACGGTTCCTGTTGTCGTGCTGGATTGGGCGGAGGTTGGAGCTGGGTAAGGCTGGTTAGCCGTTGTGGGGCCATGAGCCGACGGCATTGCAGGATGGAGGGGCACCACATGACAACAACCAACGTCCGCATTTCGGCGATGGATTCAGGAAGAGTGAGGTCCGGGATCATGACCATGCAGGACAGGTCTGGATCGGCAATTTTGCTGTTTCCCTCGCGATCGGTGGCGCACCTTCAGGGAGGGTGCCATCGGGTCGACTTCTTTATGGGGCAAGGAAGTGGAAATATCTTCCTAGAGCGTTGCTCCGGGCTAGCTCCACTTCGTGCCGCTGGTACTTGAAGACAGATTCCGAGCGGTGTGCTTCCACCACGTAGGCAACCAGAGAACGGTCACGTCGTTTGCATCGTTTCAGCGCCACGACCGTAGGGATCGTCATTCCCAGGCGGCCGTTCAGGATGGTTCGCTAGCGGCCAGTAGTTTTTGTCGGAGCATATAGAGCCGGGTTGGTTCTTCGATTTTACGCCCTTCGAAGTCGGTGACGTAAAAGACATCGACCACCTGATCCAGGTGGGTGCTGATTTTGGCGACCTGGAGATCGAGTCCCTGGTCGAAGAGGACTTTGGCGATGGCGTAGAGCAGCCCCAGTCGGTCGTAGGCGAAGACGGAGATGATGGTGAATCGTTCGGAGCTGTTGTTGTCGAATTGAACGAGTGTCGGCTGGCTGCGAACCAAGTGGCTCTTCTGCTTGCTTTCCTTTCGCCATACCGTTCGGAAGGCGGGAGGATGGGGATGGGAAGGGTCGAGCGACTGGACGATGGTTTGGCAGACGGCATTCATCCGCGATTGTGGGGGGCTGCCTTCGAAGTCGAGGTCTTCGACTTCGAAGCGGTCCCAGGCGATTTGTCCCGGTTGGGTGTGGACTTCGGCAGTAAGGATTTGCAGTCCCTGGCTGGAGAGGGCGCCGGTGATTCGATGAAAAATGCCGATGGGAGTCGATGGTTCTTGCATCGCCACCGAGTATTCCACCGTTCCGCTTTCAGCGTTGTATTTCGCCCAGGCGAGGGCAGGTTGCTGTTCGTTGAGCGACTGGAGCTTGCCCAGTTCTTCCGCCAATTGCTCTGGCGGGCACCTCAGTAGGTAATTGACCGGAATGGCATCGATCTGCTCACGCCACCACGACTCTTGAGCCAGATGCCCGACGCGCTGTCGAACTTGGTCGCGAAGTGCATCGAGTTCTTTTTGGAATCGCTGGTCTGGTTTCTCATCGCGAAACTGCGACTCGGTGCGGTGGTAGAGTTGGGTGAGCAGTCCCAATCGCCATTCGCTGAGTCCTTCGGGGCCGACGGCGGCCATGTCGGCTGCACTGAGCAGATAGAGCATTTGGAGGGCTTCGACCGACTGCACTTCCTTGGCGAATTGCAGGATGGTTTCGATCTGGGAGAGATCGTAACGGAAGGCGGTGTGGGTCATCACCAGGTGCTTGTGTACCAGGAAGACCAGCAACTGGGTTTCATCTTCGGAAAGCCCCAGGTCTTCTGCCGTTTGCTGCGCGATCCGCTTGCCTACCTCGGAGTGGTCTTCGGAGTAGCCTTTTCCGATATCGTGCAGCAGCAGAGCCAGATGGAGCAGTGACTTGTTTTTGACAGCTCGATACACCTCGGCCAAAGGCCCAGTCTGCTTCAGGAACTCCGTGCACAGCTCCACGGCGCGGATGCAGTGGGCATCGACGGTGTACTTATGGAATTCGTTGAACTGCAGCAGGCATCTGGCATGCTGAAACGCCGGAATGATCTGCTCGAGGACGCGCAGTTCATGGAGTCTCCGCAATTGCTCACCCAGCCTAGCCGGGTGGCGCAGCAGTTCCAAGAATTGCTCGGCCACCCTTCGATTGCGCACCGTGGGCTTTCGTTCCAGCATCGCCTTGCGGATCGCTCGCCACGTCTCGTGATCGATCCTTCGATCGATCCGATTGGCCAGCGCCATCAGCTCAATCACCATCCCGGGGTCTTCCTTGACCCGTTGCAGACCGGCTGGTGTTGCCCAGATCTGTTTGAGTCCGACGCGGAAGTAGGGACCCGAGGGGACAGAGAACCAGGGGCCGACGGTTCGGGACCACCAGGGGCCGACGCGAGCCGAGGCGACGAAGTGAGCCGAGCAGTAGCGGACGCTACTGGTATGCTCGAAGTAGCGCCGCATGAATTGCTCGACCGGTAGGACACCATCTTCCCCTGTGAAGCCGGCCCAGGATGCGAGATGGACCTGTTTGGCGCGATCGAGTACATCCTGGCATTTACGGGCATCGAAGTGAAGCTGATTGCGGAGGCGGAGGAGAAAATGGTAGCCATCGCGCAGCAGTCGATAATCCTCCTGCTCCAGGTAGCCCAGCTGCTGCAGTTGCTCCAAACCCGCTTCGCCATAGCGGGCGAAGCCAACCCAGCGGACCAGTTGGATGTCGCGCAGGCCACCTCGCGATCGCTTGATGTTCGGCTGAAGCAAATAGACCGTCTCACCGAACTTCTTTCGTTCTTCTAGCCTCGCTGACTCGATCATGTCGATCAACTTCTGGCTTCGCCTGAGGGCACCTTGCCTCAGCGACGCGTGATAGCGTTGGGAGAATTCTTCGTCCCCTGTCAGGCAGCGGCCCTCCAGAAGGCTGGTGAAGGTAGCGGCTTCCTTCCAGGCCAAACCCAATGCTTGTTCGGGGGTACGGACGCTAAAGCCTAGTTGCAACCCCGCATCGACCAGCCACTGCGACAGCATTCTGGCGAGCTGTGAGATCGCATGAAATTGCTCCGGCCGATGCAGCAGCATCAGGTCGGCATCGGAGTAGGGGGCCAGATCACCGCGGCCGTGGCCTCCGTGCGCCACCAGAGCGACTCCTGGGGGATCAGCTGAAAGGTTGCATTCCTGCAGGATCCCTTTCCAGAGATCGACGATGAGTGCATCGACCAGTTCGGTCCATCGCGCGCAGGTTTGAGGGCCTGGGGAGCCGCTACGATGCTGCTGCTCCAGTTTGCTGCGGCCATCCGCAAGCCGCTCTCGTGCCAAAAGCACCAGCGGTTGAATCGTCTGAGCGGAGGGCATCGCGGTGCTTGGGCCTATATGCTGGAGTATCTTGGGATGGCAGTTTGAGGTCGGACGATCGTTGCGCGATCGTCGTCGAGGACTGGGCTGCGTGGCTTCGGCTATAAGGCCTCGTTACCGGTTTCTCCCGTACGAATGCGGATGGCGTTTTCAAGGTTTTGCACGAAGACCTTGCCGTCGCCAATCTGCCCTGTTTGCGCGGTGCGCAGGATCGTCTGGATCACTTGGTCCAGATTCTCATCGGTGCAGACGACTTCAATTTTCACCTTAGGAACGAAATCGACGGCATACTCAGTGCCACGATAGATCTCAGTGTGTCCTTTTTGGCGTCCATATCCGCGCACTTCACAGACGGTCATTCCGTGAATCCCCTCCTCCGTCAGCGCGTTCTTCACATCCTCCAGTTTGAAGTGCCGTACGATGGCTTCCACTTTTTTCATAAGCAAAGCACCTTTGCGGAACGCGGCGTTCGAGGACTCAGCATCCACCCTCATCCTGGGATGCTGACGGCCATCGGATGGTCAGGCATTCTTGGAGAGTCGAACATCGATCGGACCCAGTCCACCTCAGTTTAGCGATTGCCTGCGGTGCGTCCTATAGGATTCCCTTGCGCCGAAAGATCGATGGCCGATATGGCACCCCCCGCCTGCTCCATGACAACCCTCTTTCCCTAGGGCTGCTGGAGCGGCTTATCCTTCTAGCTTTGGGTGCATGCGGGCCAGCCATCGGCCCGCTTGAGGACTGGAAAGGTAGGTTGCAACCGACGCGAGAAGGGGATCGATCGTTTGGGACTGAATGCGATGAGGTGGATTCCAGTCCCACCACTGGTAGCCACTATGTTCGGTGACCCTCAGCACCCCATCCTTTCGCCAATGCGCTAGAAAATAGACGACACGCTTGTCGTAGACTTGGGACTGGTAGGTAACCGAGTAGCGCAATTCGAAACGAAATCCAGGGGCGAAATCGACATCCTTCGGGTTGATGCCCGTTTCCTCGCGAAGTTCCCGCCCAGCCGCTTGTCGCCACGTCTCGCCGGAATCCAAATGACCTTTGGGGAGATCCCATCGATCCGGGTGTTTCATCAACAAAAACTGCCAGCTTGGTTGCCTACTTGGTTGACTGCGGAAGAGGAGCACACCAGCGGCCTTCAGGGAGGGTACCATTTCCGATTTCTTGCCACCTGGGTATCGTAGGGCGTTGAATGTTCGATCCCTCCAGCCTGCAGAGCGACCATGAAGATTTATACCAAGACCGGGGATGCCGGCACGACGGGACTCTTTGGCGGCCCTCGCGTCGACAAGGACCATCCGCGGATTTGCAGCTATGGCGAGATCGACGAACTCAATGCGATTTTGGGGATGGTCAGGTCCATTGGATGCCCTGATTCGATCGACGCGAAGTTGCTACAAGTGCAGCGGGAGCTTTTCGCGATCGGCGCCGAGCTGGCGACTCCGGATCCCGATGCCCATGAGATGAAGTGGTCGGGCGAGGCGCCCGTTGCGATCCTTGAACAGTGGATCGATCAACTCGATGAAGGGCTTGCACCGTTACGCAATTTCATTCTTCCAGGCGGATCAGTTGCTGCGGCTCATCTCCATTTGGCCAGAACCACCTGCCGTCGGGCAGAACGCAATGTAGTCAGCCTGGGCCGCCAACCACAGGTCAGTGACCCATCGCAAATTATCATCTACCTCAACCGCCTCAGCGATCTTCTCTTCGTGATGGCTCGCTGGTGCAATGCCGAGCAGGGGGTGGCCGATATTCCTTGGTTCAGCCAGAGGAAGGGGAAAGACATCCCCGAGGATCCCTTGTAGGGGAACTCCTTCCTCCTGATCCGAGAAGAATCGTGTCGAACGATTCGAGCAGCCCTGGAAGGCGACACTTGCTAGGCCCAGCGTATCTTGTCGGCATCAGGCGACAGCCCGCTTCGCTACGCCAGCCTTCCGTGGCGAGTGAAGAAGTCGAGTCGCATCACCACGCCTTAGTGACCATCCCAAAGAACGTCTTTCCACGGATGGATGCCTGAACAAACTGCAAAGCCACCATGGCCCAAACAAGGGTCATTGCTGAATCGAAGGGCGCCGGATGCGGATGGCGGTTGGCACGAATCGGCAAGAAAAGACCCCAACCAGCGGTTTTTCTCAATTGCTAGCTGGCACCGATTGCACAGTGGACCGATTGCACAGCAGTGCAAGAAGAAATTCCGTTCGAGGGGGATCCCCCCGCCATCTTCTCACTCGGTGCAAGCGGCCAGTGATATCTGCCACAACTCCAACCGCCAACCAAAAAGAAGTGACGGCTGAAACTGAAAGCTACCACCCAGGGCAGAAGACTGCGTGGCCGGGACGGCCATGCCTCGGGAAAGCACCATGACGGGCGCCAGGGATGATCAGCACATCACCCCCCAGCGGGGGGTAAAACCCAATCGGTGGGTGGCACCAATTGGAGGGAAATCCACCACAAGGGTAAAACCCAATCGGTGGGTGGCACCAATTGGAGGGAAATACACCATAAAGAGGGGGTTTATCATCCAATCGGTGGGTGGCACCAATTTGGAGTGATCCAATCGGTGGGTGGCACCAATTTGGAGTGGAGGATAGCTAGCACCCAGGGCGGAAGACTGCATGGCCGGGACGGCCATGCCTCGGGAAAGCACCATGATGGGCGCTAGGGATGATCAGGACAGAACCCCAACGGGGGGTAAAACCCAATCGGTGGGTGGCACCAATTGGAGGGAAATCCACCACAAGGGGGGTCATCATCCAATCGGTGGGTGGCACCAATTTGGAGTGGAGGATAGCTAGCACCCAGGGCGGAAGACTGCATGGCCGGGAAGGCCATGTCTCGAGAAAGCACCATGATGGACGGCACGGATGATCGGCATGGAGCCCCAACGGGGGGCAAAACCCAATCGGTGGGTGACACCAATTGGAGGGAAATCCACCACAAAAGGGGGTTTTTGTATCATCCAATCGGTGGGTGGCACCGATTTGGAGTGGTGGGTGGCACCAATTGGATGGCGGGGGAAACCACCTTACGGGGGGTCGCGGATAGAAAGCCGTCTGCCTAGCAAGGCCAATCCAAGGTTCAGGGTTTGGGATTGCCGTTGCACCCAAAGAGGGAACATCGGCCTAAAAAGGCGCGGCAAGAGCGATGAGCGAGAGTGCCGCATCGATCACAAGCCTGTCGCGGGCCGGCGTCTCCCTTCGGCCAATCACCCATCCCACAAATCGGACATTGCCACCCCTCCTCCTGCTTGGACCCCTCTCGCGAACTGCCATCGTCTTGCGTGGACAAATTGTCGAATCGGACTTCCCCGCCTAGTTGGGCGAAGAGGGACCGCGCAAGGGCTGTCGTAGCTTGGGTCCAAAGGAGGGGATAGCCTGTGTCCAATGGTGCCTCGAGCATCGCTTGCCAATGCGTTGGCTGCCAGCGGAACCACCGGCTTCCATCGGGCGGTTCCGCCAACCACTTCAGCAACAGACGCTGAGAACTTTCGTGGGGTGGCAGCGACCAACTTCCCCACACGGGACGTGCGTGCCACGATCCGGAGACTGGACTTCCGGTGGCCTGTGGATCCCAGGTCCCCAAGCCCTCGTCGTTGAGCAGCTTTCTCCAGCGATCCAGGAGTTGCCGCCAATGAGGCCCGGTAGCACACCATCCGTCTGTCGACGATCGATCCTCTAGAGCTGCAGGCCACGGGCCTTCCAGGAAGCAGGACCGAATGAGCCGATCTTGACCGAGCCGAACGCGAACGGGCAATCCATGCAGCGTTCCTGAGGCCGCATGCGGTGTTCCCCAGGCTCCCGGCCACGGCCACCAGGATCGATCCAGATGCCAATCCACTCCCTGGTTTTTCAGTCGGACCAAGCCGACGGGATCATTGGCAAGGGAACGATCGCCTAGTACTCGGCCTGCGCCAGTCACTGGCGCACCAATCGCACCCGTTCGATCCGGTGCTGCTGCATCCACTCCAACCATTGCTCCTGGAATTCCGTCAGCTCAATCTCCGCCTGCACCTGCGCATCGAGCGGCGAAACGATCCGGAAGCAACCATCTTCCAGCCAACGATCGACATCCTTGCGGTCGATCCAATACTCTCCCGGCCCTGTGGGGTGATCCGACTTCGCATCCTGAGGGGTCATGAAGTAGACGATTTCCATCGCGAATCGCTCGGGCGCCTCCAACGGCGCCAGCTCCTCGCGTCCCACCGGATAGATCTTCACGATCAACCTTCCTCGCATCTCACCAGATGTAGCCTTCTTCACCATGCTGCGCCAGGTCCAGTCCCTGTCGCTCCTGTTCGACCGACACGCGCAGTCCACAGGCCATGTCGACTATTTTGAGGATTGCCAGCGTCATAGCGGTATCGTAAGCGATCACCCATGCCAACAAAATCCACTGACTGGTGAGCAATGTTCCGCCCCACCACCATCCGATCCACTCCGGATGCCCTGGGGTCACCAGCACCGGGGAGGCAAACAGCCCCACCGCAAGGCCTCCCAGAATCCCACCAACACCATGGATCCCAAAAACATCCAACGCATCGTCGTAATGGATGCGATTCTTCAGTCGCGAGCAGGCAAGGTAACATAGGCATCCCGCGCACCCCCCCAGCCCGATGGCGACCAACGGTTGAACCACCCCCGCCCCAGAAGCGATGGCAGCCAAGCCAGCCAGCAGGCCGGAAGCCGTCCCCATCAAGGACGGCCTGCCACGGTCCCACCATTCCACTAGCCCCCAAGCCAAAGCCCCGGCTGCGGCGGCTAGGTATGTCGATACCAAGGCGACGATCGATTGCATCAGATGGCGATCGATGGAACTTCCACTGCAAGCGGCATGCATTCCCATCAGCCCCACCCAGATCAATCCGGCTCCAATGGCTGTATAGGTCAGGTTATGCGGCGGCATCGGCTCCCGACGGTGCCCCAGACGGGGCCCCAGATAGATCGCAACGACCAAGGAAGCGATTCCGACCAGCGCGTGAACTACCCAACCGCCCGACAGATCCATCCCCCGTCCGGTCGCGCCGGTCGTTGGGTTCCCACTCCCCCATACCCAGTGAGCTACCGGGCAGTAGACAAGCAAGCCCCAGGCGATGGTCACCCACAGCATCCCGGAGAACCGCATCCGCTCGGCATACGCCCCACACAGAATCGCCGACGCCAACGAAAAAAGGATCCCATGGACTAGCAGATGCACCATCGTCGGAATTTGCGGGGTAGCCAATGCCATCGGCCAGCGGACGAAGCCCGTAGCGGAATCACCGACCGGCTGGACCCCGCTCAGACCAACATGCTGCAGTCCTCCAACCCAGGAGTTCCATCTCCCCGAGTCACCGAAGGTGAGAGAATATCCAATCAAGGCCCAGATCAGTCCCATCAGGGCAACCAGGGTAGTCAACTGCGCCATCATATGGACGACGTTCTTTCGACGCACCTGGCCTCCGTAGTACAGCAGCATTCCTGGAAGAGCGGCCAGGAGTCCCAGGCAACTGGCGACCAGCCATAGGAGCGTCTGGCTTTCCGAGCCCCCCGAAAATCCGACTCCGTTTCGCTCATCGAACGTGGCGGCGGCGGTGGACGATGGGCTCTGCGCCACCAAAAGCTGGCTGTGGCCTAGCAGGAGGACGATCGCAGCGACAAACTGGTACAGCCTACCATTCCTGCGCGCCGATCCTTGTGGTCCCTGCAACATCGCTTGATCCTCCTTCACCCGTTCGATCTCTCGATCGACTTTCAGAGATGAATCTGTTTCGCGGCGCCCGTCGTTCGCCTCGGACCACCGCAACGGCGGATGCCCTCCCCGATCACAGCACACGGCAAACGAAACACTTCAGGTAGTCGGTTTCGGGACAACTGGCCAGAGTCGGGTGATCCGGAGCGGCACCCAAACGCCGAAGGATCTGCAGATCACGACCCGTTCGCTTGCTGACCCCCAGCAGCATCTGCTCGAACATTTCCCGCCCGACGCGCCCCGAGCAACTGCAGGTCACCAGAATCCCCCCGGGATCCAGCAAGCTGACGGCGGTGGCGTTAAGCCGATGGTAAGCGCGCAGAGCTGCGGCCATCTGATCCCGCGATCCTGCCAGACGAGGCGGATCCAGAACGATCACCTGGTACCGTTCGTTGCGGTCCTGTGCCCCATCCAGCAGTTCCCAAAAATCGCCTCGCAACCATTCGATCGGAGCCTGCTCCATCTCATTGTGACGACGGTTTTCTTCCGCCACTTCCAACGCGGCGAGGCTGGAATCGATCGCCACAATTTTTGCGGGCTGTGCATGCCGAGCGATCGTCAAGGCGAAACCGCCGTGATAGCAACAGACATCCAGCACCCGGTCTCCCGGGCGCACCCAGTGCGCCGCTTCGCGGCGATTATCGCGTTGATCGAGATAAAATCCTGTCTTCTGTCCCGCCTGCGGATCGACCCGCCACTGAAGATCGTGCTCCACGATCCAGCGAGCCCCCCCTCCCGGGTCGGCTCCCAACCACCTGCCCCCTGGGTCCAGCCCTTCCGCCTTAGCCGTCTTCTCATCGATGCGAAGCCACGCTCCACTCACCGGCAAATCCCGCTGGATCCTTTCCACAATCGGCCCGATCCAAGGCGAAAGCACGGCTGCGGTCTGCTGCACCACCAGCAGGTCGGCATAGCGGTCGATGATCACCCCACCCAATAAATCCGCCTCACTGAAAACCAATCGCTCGGCCCCACGCGGATGAAACTCCGCCAAACTTCGTCGCAGCCTCAGCGCCTGGTCGACTCGCTGAAGGCATAGCGATTCCCCCCACGGCTCCTGCCGATTCCAACTGGTGACTCGAGCGGCGATTCGCGAATTCTCGTGATACAGTCCCCAGGCAATCCAACGCCCCGACTCATCGAATAGTTCCACCGTCTGCCCGGTCGATAATCCAGCCGGCACCTTCAGAAGGCTACTTCGAAGGACCCAGGGATGTCGAGCGATCAGGGCCCCGCGGCTGGCTCGCCGAACCGTCAGCGGGATGGAAACTTCTTGGGTCATATCGGATCCGTCGATTCGTGCGTGAAACAGGAGCCATCCTCGGATGCCGACGCCACGATGCCACGATGCGACATGCGTCCAGACCGACTGGTAGGTTGGGAATCGATGATAACGATTCTCTGAGACTTGCGACTTAGGAGGGCTCAGATCGCCATCTTCGCGGCAGGATGTCGCACCCTCTATGGCAGAATGGATGCCATTGATTATAGTCTAAAGGAATTCGTTCGGCTATTGCACACGAAGGGCAGCATTTTCGAAGGGGTCCGCATGAGGCGACGGGCGGGCATTACCCTAGGTCCAGGGAGCTTGGCTTGAATTGGTGATCAGCCGACCGCTCGCTTCATTAGAACAGAAGGTGTTTCATGCAGAAATTGATGTTGGCGACGATTTGGCGATGGGCGATAGCTGCCCTGGCGGTGGCTCCGATCTGGATCGGAACAGCCTGGGGGCAGGGGGGTGGTGGTTCGGTGATGATGGCGGGGGCTTCGGCCAATCCCGGATCATCCGAATCGGATCATTCCCATGCGGCGGCCGGTGGTGAGGCCAACCTGGTTTTGCCATCGATGGATGGCGTGAAGATGATGGGCGTACCCGTCCGTTCCCTGCTTCTAGGAGGCCTGCTGGTCAGTGCCCTTGGTTTCGGATTTGGACTCTGGATCTGGCAGCAGCTGAAGAACCTCCCGGTCCATCCTTCGATGCGAGGGATTTCGGAGCTGATCTACGAGACCTGCAAGACCTATTTGGTGACCCAAGGCAAGTTCCTGATGATCCTATGGGCATTCATCGCCGCGGTGGTGGCTTTCTACTTCGGTCGACTGGTGCCATTCACCGATCCTGCCACTGGATCAGTCCGCTCCGGCATGCCCGTCGATCGCGTGATGATCATCCTCCTATTTTCGTTGATCGGGATCGCTGGCAGTTACTTTGTGGCGTGGTTCGGGATTCGAATCAACACCTACGCCAACTCCCGCGCGGCGTTTGCTGCACTGCGTGGCAAGCCCTATCCCTGCTACGACATCCCTCTGAAGGCAGGGATGAGCATCGGGATGCTGCTGATCTCGGTGGAGCTGTTCCTGATGCTCTGCATTCTCCTTTTTGTCCCAAGGGAGTATGCCGGCGCCTGCTTCATCGGCTTTGCGATCGGTGAATCGCTGGGCGCTGCAGCCCTTCGCATCGCCGGGGGTATCTTCACGAAAATCGCAGATATCGGTTCGGACCTAATGAAAATCGTTTTCAAGATCAAAGAAGACGACGCGAGGAATCCGGGCGTGATCGCCGACTGCACCGGAGACAACGCCGGCGACTCGGTCGGCCCCTCGGCCGATGGTTTTGAAACCTACGGCGTGACTGGCGTGGCGCTGATCACCTTCATTCTGCTGGCAGCCGATCAAGCGGTCCAGGTGCCACTTTTGGTCTGGATCTTTCTGATGCGTGTGATGATGGTTGTCGCCTCCGGCGCTTCCTACCTAGTCAATCAGCAGATGGCCGATGGAAAATATCGCAACGTCGACAAGATGAATTTCGAGCATCCGCTGACCAACCTCGTATGGCTCACCAGCATCGTCTCGGTCATCCTCACCTACATCGCTTCCTACCTGCTGATCCCAAACCTCGGGGATGGAACGCTGTGGTGGAAACTGTCGACCGTGATCACCTGCGGCACGCTGGCAGGCGCGATCATTCCCGAACTGGTGAAGGTCTTCACATCAACCGAGTGCAAGCACACACGCGAGGTGGTCACCTCTTCCAAAGAGGGTGGCGCGTCGCTGAATATCCTCTCGGGGATCGTCGCCGGAAACTTCAGCGCCTACTGGCTGGGGGTAGCAATCATGCTGCTGATGGCGATCGCCTATTGGGTAGGGGAGCAGGGGTTGGTAGATATCATGAAAGCGCCCAGCGTCTTCGCCTTTGGTCTGGTGGCCTTCGGATTTCTCGGGATGGGCCCGGTGACAATCGCAGTCGACAGCTATGGTCCGGTGACCGATAACGCGCAGTCGGTCTACGAACTATCGACGATTGAAGACATCCCTGGGATTCGCGAAGAGCTGAAGAGAGACTTTGGGTTCGACGCCGATTTCCAGGCAGCCAAAACCCACCTGGAGGAAAACGACGGTGCGGGAAACACTTTCAAGGCGACCGCCAAGCCGGTGCTGATCGGTACTGCTGTGGTCGGTGCGACGACGATGATTTTTTCGATCATCATGGAACTGACGCAGGGCCTGAAGCCCGAGCTACTGCAGAATCTTTCGATGATGCATCCACCGTTCCTCCTGGGCCTCATCGGGGGCGGCGCCATGATCTACTGGTTCACCGGCGCTTCGATGCAGGCGGTCACCACCGGTGCCTATCGGGCAGTGGAGTTCATCAAGGAGAACATCAAGCTGGAAGGAGTCA
>Ga0315900_10003671_pt1 | contig 22235 bp, 23 predicted proteins | sample LakEriMetagenome_FD_203521 | JGI IMG/M metagenome (GOLD analysis project Ga0315900, IMG submission 203521) | Freshwater fungal communities from buoy surface, Lake Erie, Ohio, United States - Buoy 12 MA114 | ecosystem: Environmental > Aquatic > Freshwater > Lake > Lake biofilm | place: USA: Lake... | reverse complement strand
GGCGGTCCGCGCCTCGCCGGTGCGCGATCCCGCGCGCGTGCGGCGCATGGCGGTCTCGCCGCGGGGTGTCGAACGCGCGCCCGGCGAAGCGACATCGGCAGCGCTGCGGCTGCCGGGAACGGCGCTACTGCGGCCGGCGGGGCGGGCGCCGGCTTTCGGGCGCGAAGCTGCCCCGATCCCGGGTCGACGAGTGGATGACGATTTCATGAGAGCTCCCCCAGAAGAAACCGGACGCGCAGGCAGGACTGCCCTCCGGCCGCGCGCACGATAGCACCCAGCCGCCCGGCGCGCCGCTCAAGTCGCCGCCGCGATGGTCGATATCGAGTGCAGACGCGCTAGCCCGGCGCCAGCCACCCCGACCATGGATGACGCCCCCGCCACGTTCGCATCGCCCACCGCGACCGTACCGCCCGCGACCCGCGCGGCGCGGGCGGCGCGCCCGTCGATCGGCCGCTTCCAGGTGCTCTCGCTGCTGCGCCAGACCCCGCGTGCGGTCGTCTACCTCGCGCAGGATCCGCTGCTCGAGCGCAAGGTCGCGATCAAGGCGATCCCGGCCGCCGCCGACGTCGACCGGGAGGGCGTGCTCGCGACCGCCCGCGCGGCCGCGGGCCTTCGCCACCCGAACGTGGTGCCGGCATTCGAGGCGGGCGAACACGGCGGCCATCCCTTCCTGGTCTCGGAATTCATCGAGGGCGAGACGCTCGCGACGCGCGTCGAGCGCGACGGCCCGCTCGCCTCCTCGAAGGCGGTTGCACTGCTCGCGCAGGTGCTCGATGCGCTCGACCGGGTGCATGACGAGGGGATGGTGCATGCGGAGATCAAGCCCGCCAACGTCATGATCGCCCCGGGCGACAGGGCACTGCTGATGGACCTCGGCATCGCCAACCGGATCCGCGACCGCGCCAGCGGCAGGCTCTGGACCGGCTCGCCCGCATGGATGTCCCCGGAGCAGGCCCGGGGCTCGCGGCCGACGGCTGCGAGCGACCTCTACGCCTGCGGGCTGCTCATGGCGTTCATGCTGGGCGGCAAGGCCCCGATCGAAGAGGGCGATCCCGCACAGACACTGCCACAGGCTGCGGCCGGAGCGCCGACGCTGCCGCAGGACGTCGAGGTCGGGCTGTCCGGGGTGCTGCGCGCGGCGCTCGAGCGCGATCCGCAGCGTCGGTTCGAGTCGGCCGCAGCCATGCGAGCGGCGATCCTCGCCACGCAAGCGCCCGATCCCGCCGCCTCCACGGGCGAAGGCGCAGCCGGCGCCGATCCGTCCGCGCTCGAATACCTGCTGGGGCGCATGCGGCAGCGATCCGATTTCCCGGCATTGTCGGCGGCCATCAGCGCCGTGACCCAGGCCCTTGCCGACGACAGCGAGAAGCTCTCGCGCCTGACCGACACCATCCTGCTCGACTTCGCGCTCACCAACCGGGTGCTTCGGCTGGTGAACTCCGCGGGCTTCGCCGGCAGCGGCGCCGGGCGCATCAGCACCATCTCGAGCGCGGTCCAGATCCTGGGCTTCGATCAGGTCCGCAACGTGGCGGTCAGCCTGATGCTGTTCGAGCACATGGGGCAGCAGGCGCATGCGGACTCGCTGCGCGAACTCTTCATCCGAGCGCTGTTCGCCGGCGTGCTGGCCCGGGCGTTGGCCCCCCGGGCGGGCCTGCGCGATCCCGAGGAGGCGTTCGTCTGCACCCTCTTCCACGACCTCGGCCAGATGCTGTGCATCCACTATTTCCCCGAGGAGTGGAGGGAGATCCAGGCGAGGATGGCGAATCGGCGCATCGGCGAGTCGCTCGCCGCCGCCCAGGTGCTCGGCGCTTCGCTGCCGGATCTCGCGGTCGCCACCGCGCGCCGCTGGAGCCTGCCCGAGCGCATCGTGCACAGCATGCTGCCGCTGTCCGACGGTCCGCTGCGCAAGCCGGCGGCGGACGAGGACACGCTGCGACTGATCGCCGCCCTCGCGACCGATCTCGCGAAGGCCGCCGCGCTCTCGCGCACCGCGCGCATGGCCGAATTGGGCCGCATCGAGCGTCGCTACCAGACCGCGCTGCCCCTGGACGGCGATGCGGGTGCGCGCGAGACGTTCGTGCGGGAGTGCGTGCTGCACCTGGCCACCTGCGCCTCGGCCTACGAACTCGACATCGCGCAGACCAGCTATGGCCGCGCGCTGCTCGCGATGACCGATGGGGGCTCGGATGCGCTGCGCGCGATCGCCGAGTTGCCCTCCGGCGCCGAGGCCATCGCGCCGGGCGAAACGCTGCCGCCCGGGACCTCCTTGCCCCCGACGCCCGGCCCGCCTCCGGGCGCAACCGTACCCCCGCTCCTGCCACCGAGCGCCGAGCAGCCGCTCGCGCGCCTGCGCGAGGGGCTGCGTAACGCCCAGGGCGCGCTGTTCTCCGGCCGGCGGCGGGAGGCCGTCATCGGCGAGGTTCTCGCGGCCATCCAGGCAACGCCCGGCCTCTCGCGGGTGATCTTCGCCGAGTGCGATGCCTGGGGCAGTCGCCTGGTCGGCCGCCAGGGCGCCGGGCCCGACAGCGCGGGGCTCGTGCCGCTGTTCCGCTCGCCCCCGGACGCTCACCCGGACGTATTCTTCGCCGCCCTCGCGCGCAATGCCGACGTGCTGATCTCGGACTCCGCGGACCCGCGGATCGCCGCCCGGATACCGGCCTGGTACCGGGAGTCGATCGGTGCCCGGGCCTTCCTCGTCCTGCCGCTGGTCGCCGATGGCGTGCCGCGCGGCCTCATCTACGCCGACGGCGGGGACGACGCGACGCTCACCCTGCCGACGCCCGCGCTGAGGCTGCTGCGAGCGCTGCGCGACCTCGCGGCGACCGCCGCCGCGCGCACCTGAGCCCCGCGCCATGGCGGAGCACGCAGCCTGTCGATCCCTGCGAGGCCGCTGGTCGGATCGCGCCCAGGGGCCGGGCAAGGACGACAGGCAGGACCCACTGCGCGCCGGGTACGGCATGCGGTCGCCGCGGCAGCACGCCCCGGGGCGCCGCGAGCGCGCGGCGAGATCGGCTCGCTAGCGCCTGCGCCAGCCCCGCCACGCGTCGATCAGGCGCGGGAGCAGCATCCACCCCACCCGGGCCTCGCTCGTACGCAGCGCACGGGCAACCGCCCAGCCCCGCGCGACCCACACCAGCGCGCGCAGGACGCCACGCGGCCGCGCGATGCCCAACGCAGCGGCTGCAGCCACCAGTACGCCCGGCCGCGCGCGGATCCAGAGCAGCGCCTCGCGGGCGCGATCGACCCCCGCGAGCGGAGCAGCCACCTCGCCGCCCAGTTCGGCGATGCGCGCCCGCTCCTGCGCCGCGCGCGCCAGCAGGCGTTCGCGACGGCTGGCGTAGGCCGCGGCGCGCGACCCGGACATCATGGACGCGCGGGGTCCTGCGGGCGGGTGTGCGGATCACCCGGCTGCGGCGTACGCTCGGCGAGCGCATCGCGATCGGCCTGCAGGACCGCGACCGTGGAGGCGAACAGCGCAGGCTGCGCCCGGAGCACGCCGCGCGCGAAGAGGGCGCAGGTCGCCGCCGCTCCGAGGAAGAGGCCGGCGAGCAGTCCCACGGCGAGCAGCGGGCTGTTGTCCCAGAAGGCGACGATCACCAGCAGCACCCCCAGCACCAGCCCCATGAACAGGCAGAAGAGCCCGGCGAGGGTCCAGGCCAGGAGCGTGACGATCCGTTCGCCCGCCTCCTGCGCATCGACCGCGAGCAGTTCGATCCGCGTGCGCAGGGCCGCCACAAGCGAGGCCGAGAACATCCGGGCCGAGGCGTAGAGGCCGTGCGACGAAGGGGAGGACTCGGGCATGCGCTGCTTCCGGGGGGACGAACCGCGACCGGCGTTCAGCGACGGCCGATCAGCAGGCCGATGATCAGGCCCACTCCGGCGGCGACGCCGACCGCCGTCCACGGCCGATCGTGCACGAACTCGTCGGTGGCCCGCGCCGCCTCGCGCGTGCGATCGACCATCGCAGCTTCGGCATCGCGCAGGGCGAGCCGTGCCGTGCGCAGCGAGTCTTCGGCCTTGGCCCGGACCTCGCCCAGCTTGTCGCCCGCCGTGCCGGCCGTGGCTCGTACCAGGGCCTCGGCATCCGACACCACGGTGCGCAGGTCACTCATCAGCTTGTCACGGGTCACTTCGCTCATCGCACTCTCCGCGTGGATCATCTTGGACGGGGCGCGCGCATCGCGCGCGGTGGGCCGCGCGTGCATCGCACGACCCCGACGGGGGCGGCCTGCGGACGCGGCAGGCTGCGCACGCGACCTCGACCGATGCCGGCGCCGGCACGACCCGGCACCGCAGGGACGGGGCCGGGACGACTCGGCACCCGAGGAACGACGCCGGAGGATCCCGGCACGACTGCAACGACGCCGGAGAAACCCGGCAAAACTGGAACGACGCCGGAGAGTCCCGGCACTAGGGGAACAGCGCCGGAGTGTTCCGACGCCACGAAGTCAGGCTAACCCAAAGGCGCAATGGCTGGCAAACCGGGAACGCCTTGTCGCGATCGGCGACGGGGCATGCGCCCGACAGGCGACGCGACGCGTCCGCCTGCGCGCGGCGCACGGCCCCGCGAGACCCTCAGGAGATCACCTGGTAGTACAGGTTCTGGGGGTGGTTGGCCTGGGCGAAGAAGAACCATCGCTCGCAGAGCAGGCCGGCGTACTGCACGATGAACGCCGCGACGAGCAGCAGCACGGAACCGTACAACAGCCCGAGGAACAGCATCAGTACCGGCACGGGAAACGCCAGCACCAGGAACGCCCACTTGATTCCCCGGAGGAAGGCGCGCGATCGCCCGTGCATGAATTCCCGCGTGTTGAACGATCCGCCCATCAGCCCCTGCGATGTCTGCGCCAGGCGGGGGTGGCGTACCCCGGTGGCGCTCTGCAGCGTCGAGCGCGGTCGCAGGCGTGCATTGCGTGCGAGCATCGCCGCACGCACCGCCAGGGCGGTGGCCGCCAGCCCGATCGCCCAGGTGCCCAGGGCTGCCGCGTGGTCGTCCGCGAGACCGAAGGCAGCCAGCGCGGTCGCCAGCGTGAATCCCGACGCGCAACCGAGCAGGGTGAAGTTGAGCACGGTGAGCGGAGACGCCCACTCCTGCAGGAAGCGCAGGCACGCGTAGATCATCCCGGTGCAGACGAAGAGCGCCACGCAGCAGGCCAGCGCGAGCGCACCGGCCAGCGGCGTCCACGCGGCGCCCCAGAGCGAGCCGGCGCCATAGGCGAAGGTGGTCGCGAGGAAGCCGGGCAGCACGATCACCTCGCGGGAGAGCCACGACGTCCGCCACATGGTGGCGGCGCGCCACGCTCGCTCGGGTCGACCGAGGTGCCAGAACGAGGCGAGCAGGCCCAGCGCCGCCAGCACGACGGCGATCGCCGCGCCGGTGACGACGAATCCCCGACCCGGCGCGTCGGTGAACCCGAGCCGTCCGGCGACATCCGCGCCGTAGACGGCCACGAGCAGCCCCTGAGCCGCGCCGATCAGCGTGGTCAGCAGTATCACGGAGAAGGCCGGCTTCATTTCAGCGCCCCCCGCTGGCCGTGGCCTCGGCCTCGGCGATGAGGGCGGCGAGGGTACCGGGGACCCGGCCGTCGCTCGCGAGCGGACCGTCGCGGCGCGCGACCTCCTCTTCGCTCACCCCGCAGCCGGTGCGACGACGCGGCAGGTAGTGGTTGGCCGGCTGGGTACCCCACTCCGGCATCAGCGGGTAGCCGCCCCGCTCCCGGATCGCCTGCGACACCTCGGAATCGGCATCGTGCACATCCCCGAACAGCCGTGCGCTGGTCGGGCACGCCAGCACGCAGGCGGGCTTGCGCTGGGCCTCCGGCAGCGCGGTGTCGTAGATGCGATCGACGCACAGCGTGCACTTCTTCATGACCTGCTGGCGCTCGTCGATCTCGCGCACGCCGTAGGGGCAGGCCCACGCGCAGTACTTGCACCCGATGCACCGGTCGTAGTCGACCAGCACGATGCCGTCCTCCTTGCGCTTGTAGGAGGCGCCGGTAGGACACACGGGCACGCAGGGCGGCTCCTCGCAGTGCAGGCAGGACTTCGGGAAGTGGACCGTCTCGGTGTCCGGATAGGTACCCGCCTCGTAGGTCTGGACGCGATTGAAGAACGTGCCCGTCGGATCGGCATCGTACGGATTCTCGTCGGTCAGGAAACCGGCGACCCCCGAGGTGTTCCACTCCTTGCAGCTGGTGACACAGGCGTGGCAACCCACGCAGACATTGAGGTCAATGACCAGGGCAAGCTGGGTCAACGCGATTCTCCCTCTCGGCGCAGCGTGCGCGACAACGGGTCCATTGCCGAGGCGACCCCCTTGCCGGCGAAATAGGCCTGCCACTCCCGGCGAGGCTCCTCCATGCCCGGCAGCACCGGCATGGCGTCGAACTGCGGCCACGACTCCGCGGGCTCGTCGGCCGCGGCCGCGCTGATGCGCACCCGCACGTCGTACCAGCCCGCCTGGCCGGTGATCGGGTCGGAGTTCGACAACCGCGCCCCGTCGGCGCCCGCCGGCAACTCCTCGCTGATCAGGTGGTTGAGCAGGAAACCCTTGCGCGACTCGTTCGCCTCGGGGCCCAGGGACCAGGCACCGCGAGCCTTGCCGATCGCATTCCATGTCCAGACGGTTCCGGGCTCGACCGCGCCCGAGTAGCGGCACAGGCAGCGTACGCGGCCGTGCATGGACTCGACCCACATCCAGGCCCCGTCGGCGATGCCGGCGGCCTGCGCGGTCACCGGGTTGACCATGAGGTAGTTGTGCGCGTGGATCTGCCTCAGCCACGCGTTCTGCGAATCCCAGGAGTGGTACATCGCCATCGGCCGCTGGGTGACGGCCGCCAGGGGATAGCGCGCGGCGTCGGTGGCCTGGACCTCGAGGGGACGGTACCAGAAGGGCAGCGGGTCGAAGTAGGTGGCGATGCGCTCGCGCAGCGCCTCGGGGGGACGGCGCCCGGACGAGCCCCTGCCCTGCGCGGACAGCCGGAACTTCTGCAGCACCTCGCAGTAGAGCTGGATGACGACCGGGTCGGCGTTGAGCCTGAGCTTGCTGCGCACCGCCCAGTCGTTGTAGCCCTGGTTCCAGTTGCGCATGTACTGGTGCTCGGGCGGCATCCGGTAATGGAAGACGCAGTTGTTCTTCTCGTACATCTCCCACTGGGCGGGGTTGGGTTCGCCCACCAGGGCCTTGCTTCCATCGGCTCCGCGCCAGCCGGACAGGAACCCCACGCCCGAGTCCGGGCCGGTCTGGAAATGGATCACGAAGTCGCGGTAGTCGCGAAACTTCGCGCCGCCCTCCGCGGTGGTGAAGGCCGGCAGCTTCAGCCGCGCACCCAGCTCGACCAGCACGTCCTGGAACGGACGACACTCTCCCTTGGGCGGCACCACCGGGATGCGCACCGAGTCGCAGGGACCGTCGAATTCCGAGATCGGCCGGTCGAGCAGCGACATCGCATCGTGCCGCTCGAGGTAGGTGGTGTCGGGCAGGATGAGATCGGCGTAGGCGCTCATCTCCGACTGGAAGGCATCGCAGACGACGATGAACGGGATCCGGTACTCGCCCGACTCGTCGCGGTCGTTGAGCATGCGACGCACTTCGGAGGTGTTCATCGACGAGTTCCACGCCATGTTCGCCATGAACAGGAACAGCGTGTCGATGGTGTACGGATCTCCGCGCCAGGCGTTGGTGATGACGTTGTGCATCATCCCGTGCACCGCGAGCGGATGCTCCCAGGAGAACGCCTTGTCGATGCGCACGGGTTGCCCCTGCTCGTCGACGAACAGATCCTCCGGGCCGGCCGGGAACCCCAGCGGCGCGGCCCCGAGCGGCGTGTCGGGCTTGACCATGTCCGGCGAGTTCGGCACGCGTGCGATCGCGGGAGGCGTGCCGCGCGGATACGGCGCCTTGTGGCGGAACCCGCCGGGGCGATCGATCGTGCCCAGCAGCGTCATCAGGATGGACAGCGACCGGATGGTCTGGAATCCGTTCGAGTGCGCGGCCAGTCCGCGCATGGCGTGGAACGCGACCGGATTGCCCGACACGTGGTCGTGGCGACGCCCCCACGAGTCGGTCCACGCGATCGGCAGTTCGATGCGGCGATCGCGCGCGGTCACGCCCATCTCGCGCGCAAGCCGGCGGATCGTGGCGGCCGGGATCCCGGTGACCTCCGACGCCCACTCCGGCGTGTATTCGACCAGCCGTTCGGCGAGCAGCTGGAACGCCGGCTTCACCCGCCGCCCGTCGGGCAGCCGGAAACTGCCGAAGAGCTGCGGGTCGGACTCGCCGGTATGGTTGACCACCGGGCGGCCGGAGTGGCGATCCCACCACAGCTGGTCGTGGCGTCGCAGCGCGTTGGCGTCGGGGTGCCCCTCGGGCACGGCATCCGGATCGCAGACCACCCTGCCGTGGCTTTCGGACTCCGGGTCGATGTCGACCAGGTAGCCGGCGTTGCTGTAGCGCGCGACGAAGTCGCGGTCGTACAGGCCCTGGCGCACGAGTTCGTGGCACAGCGCGAGCAGGAGCGCGCCGTCCGTGCCGGGCCGGATCGGCACCCACTCGTCGGCGATCGCCGAATAGCCGGTACGCACCGGGTTCACCGAGATGAATCGTCCCCCGGCCCGCTTGAATTTCGACAGGGCGATCTTGAGCGGGTTGGAGTGGTGGTCCTCGGCCGTGCCGATCATCACGAACAGCTTCGCGCGGTCGAGGTCGGGGCCGCCGAACTCCCAGAACGATCCGCCGATCGTGTAGATCATGCCGGCGGCCATGTTGACCGAGCAGAAACCGCCGTGCGCGGCGTAGTTGGGCGTGCCGAACTGGCGCGCGAACAGACCGGTAAGCGCCTGCATCTGGTCGCGCCCGGTGAACAGCGCGAAGCGCTTGGGGTCGGTCGATCGGATGCGTGCGAGCCGCTCGGCGAGAAGATCCATCGCCCGCTCCCACGAGATCGGCTCGAACTGGGCCGAGCCCCGCTCGGCACCCTCGCGCCTGAGCAGCGGTCGCGTGAGGCGCGCCGGGGAGTACTGCTTCATGATGCCCGACGCACCCTTCGCGCAGATCACGCCCTGGTTGAGCGGATGGTCCGGGTTGCCCTCGATGTAGCGCACTTCGCCATCGCGCAGCGTCACGCGGATCCCGCACCGGCAGGCGCACATGTAGCAGGTGGTGTTGCGCGTCTCGATGCGCGCCCCCGCCTCCCCGGCACGTTCGGCGGGACGGTCCTGCTGCATCCTCAGCGGGGGCGGTGCGGAAGTATCCATTCGAGCTCCTCGGGGTGCTGCCGGGCAGGCGGGCCGGACGGGCGCGGCGCGGCGCGCAGGCCGAATCTTACCGGCCCTGATGCCGGAACGTTCGATCGATCCTCGGCCGTCGAATAAGGCCGACGGCGCGTCGCCGCCCGGTCGCGGCAGGCGACCGGCTTCGACCGCGAGCGCGCACGGCGGCCGGGAGCGTGCGCCCCGCCTAGCGCAGCCAGGCCCGCTGCCACGACGCGTAGTCGGCCGCGCGCGTCGCCGCATCCATCTGCTCCGGGCTGGCCAGTCGCGGCTTCAGCTCGGCAGGGGCCCCGCCCGAGAACAGGTGGGTGTAGACCTCGGTGAGCGTGCGCACCACCGCGGCCGTGGGCTGGTGGCCCTGCAGCAGCACCCGCCCGCCCGCGGCGGCGAACTGCTCGCGCGTGATGCTCGCCGGCGCGGAGCCGACGATCACGGGCAAGCCCGTCGCCGCCCGGATGGCCTCGAGCTGCCCGAGGCTCTCCAGGCCGACGACGAACACGCAGTCCACGCCCGCCTGCGCATAGGCACGCAGGCGCGAGATCGCACCCTCGATGCCCTCGCCGCGAATCGCCGACGTGCGGCCCGCGATGACCAGCGACGGGTCGCGGCGCGCGGCCAGCGCCGCCTTCATCTTGCCCACGCCTTCCTCGATGGAGACGAAGCTCTCGCCGCGCGAGCCGAAGGGGGTCGGCAGCGCGGTGTCCTCGATCGACAGGCAGGACACCCCCGCGTGCTCGCACTCCTCGACCGTGCGCATCACGTTGAGCGCATTGCCGTAGCCGTGGTCGGCATCGACGATCAGCGACAGGTCGCTCGCCCGCTGGATGCGGCGGACCTGGTCCGCGAACTCGGTGAGCGTCAGCACGATCAGGTCCGGCGCCGCGAGCGTGGTGTTCGAAGCGACGGACCCGGCGAGGATGCCGATCTCGTAGCCGACGGAGCGGGCGACGCGCGCGGAGAGCGCGTCGAACACGCTGGCGGGCGAACGGCACTCGGTGCCTGCGAGGAAGGCGCGAAGACGCTGGCGCTGTTCGGTCGGGGTCAACATTCGGAAGGCTCCTGGGATGCAGGCGCGCGCGGGCTCGACTGCACGCGGGTTCGGGCAACCGGCCCGTCGCGTCGCGGCAGGCCGGCGCGAGTCTCGCCGCGGGCCTGGACCGCGGGCGGGTTCAGGTCGACGCGCGATCGATCCACTTGGGGACGATCGGCATGTCGAAGGCCGACAGTCGGTCGAGCAGCGCCGTCGGCTCGGTATCGGTCAGCACGATGGCGCGATGCTCCGCGCGTACGAAACCCTGCTCGACCGCATGGTCGAGGAAGGCGAGCATCGGGTCGTAGTAGCCCGCCACGTTGAGCAGGCCGCAGGGCTTGCTGTGGAAGCCCAGTTGCGACCAGGTCAGCACTTCGAAGAACTCCTCGAAGGTACCCACCCCCCCCGGCATCGCGATGAAGGCGCCGGAGAGTTCGGCCATCATCGCCTTGCGCGCGTGCATCGATTCGACCACGCGCAGCTCGGTCAGCCCGTGGTGGGCCACTTCCTTCTCCACCAGCCGGCGGGGAGTGACGCCGATCACGCGCCCGCCCGCGGCCATCGCGGCGTCGCCGAGCACGCCCATCAGGCCCACCCGCCCCCCGCCGTAGACGAGCGTACGCCCGCTTCGCGCGATCGCCTGACCGAGGCGCGCGGCTGCCGCCTCGTACTCGGGTCGCGCCCCCCTGCTGGAACCACAGAACACGCACACCGCCTTCACAGGCCGTCCTCCCTCGGTCAACCCGAACTGTACCGCAGGCGCCTGCGCACGCACGCCCGGCGAGCGCGCGCAGGCCGGCGGGCCATGGCAGGTCCCGAAGGGCGCCCGGCCGACCGGCGCTGTGAGATGCTGTTCGCTTTCGCCTCGCGCTCCTGCCGCCCTCGCGAGCCCCGCATGCGCATCGACGACGCCCATGTCCTGGGCCACAGCCCTGCCGGATTCCACCGGATCGCCTACACGCTGCACGGCGATCCGCGCAGCGAGCACGTGGTGGTGTGCGTGCATGGGCTGACCCGCAACGGACGCGACTTCGATCGTCTGGCGGCCGCGCTGGCCGTCCGCGGCGCCTGCGTGGTCTGTCCCGACATGCCGGGGCGCGGACACAGCGACTGGCACGCCGACGCGGCGCTCTACAGTTATCCGCAGTACCTGGCCGACCTCGCGGTCCTGCTCGCCAGGGTCACCGCCCATGGGCCGGCGCGCCTCGACTGGATAGGCACTTCGATGGGCGGCATCCTCGGCATGATGGCCGCGGCCGCGCCGGGGTCGCCGGTTCGTCGGCTGGTTCTCAACGACGTCGGCCCGGTGCTCGCGCACGAGGGGTTGACGCTGATCGGCACCTATGCCGGCCGCGACCAATCCTTTCCGACCGAGGCAGCCTTCACCGCCCACCTGCGCGCCGTGTGCGCGGCCTGGGGCGATCTCGACGACGACGGCTGGAACCACCTCGCGCGCCACAGCGCCCGGCGTCGCCCGGACGGTCGCTTCGGACACCACTACGACCCGGCGATCGCCGCGGGACTGCGTGGTCGTCGGTTCGAGCGGGACGTGGAGATGTGGCCGGTGTGGAGCGCGGTGAAGGCCCCGGTGCTGCTGCTGCGCGGCGCCGAGTCGACGCTGCTGCGGGCCGACACCGCGCATCGGATGTGCGAGCGGGCGGCCCCGACTCGCCTCGTCGAGTACCCGGGGATCGGGCATGCCCCCTCGCTGATGGTCCGGGAGCAGATCGACGAGGTCTGCGGATTCCTGCTCGACCCGCCCCCGGAGCCGTCCTGATGCGCCGCGCGCGCCCGCCCGCCCTCAACTGGATCGACGCCCGGGTCGAGGAGGAGGTGTCGCGCGCGCAGAGTCGCGGCGAATTCGACCGGCTGCCGGGGTCCGGACGCCCGCTGCAGTTCGACGACGACGCGCTCGTGCCCGAGGAACTGCGCGCAGCCCTGCGCGTGCTTCGCAACGCGGGCTTCGTGCCCCCGGAAGTGCAGGAACTGCGGGAGATCGGCGAACTCGAGCGGCAGGTTCTGGCCGAGGCCGACGGCCCGGCACGGCGCCGCGCGCTCGCACGCCTGAACCTGATGCTCGGCCGCGTGGCCGGGCTGCGCGGCGGACTTGCGGTCGACGACGAGTGCTACCGCCGCCTCGTCGAGCGCATCGCCGCCGGCGCTCCGGCGCCCGCCCGGCCGGTCGACGGCGATCAGTCGTCGTAGGGCAGTCCGTCGGGGGAGGGGCGCGCGCTGCTGTTGACCCAGTCGACGATCAGCGCGTAGCCCAGCGCCAGCAGCGTCGGGCCGATGAACAGGCCGATGAAGCCGAACGCGAGGATTCCACCGAGCACGCCCACGAACACCAGGAGGAAGGGCAGGTCCGCCCCCCGGCTGATGAGCACCGGACGCACCACGTTGTCGATGCCGCTGATCGCGAACATCCCCCAGAGCCCCATGAAGATGGCCCATCCCCAGGACCCCTCGGACACCAGCCACGCGGTCGCACCCACCCACACCAGCGGCGGGCCGGCCGGGATCATCGAGAGGAAGAAGGTCGCGATGGCCAGCACCAGCGGTGCAGGCACGCCGGCGATCAGGAACCCCAGCAGCGCGACGATGGCCTGCGCGAGGGCGGTGCCCAGGATGCCGAAGACGACGCTGATCACGGTGGTGTGGACGATGCCCAGGATGCGCTCGCCCAGCGCGCCGGCCAGCCGGGCGGCCGCCTTGCGCAACGCCCACATCAGGGCGTCGCCGTCGCGAAACAGGAAGAAGCAGATCAGCACGGCGATGGACAGTTGCACCAGCCCCTGGCCGAGCACCTTGCCGACGGCCAGCAGCACGGCGCGGCCCGGTTCGAGCAGCCTCTCGAGCAGGTTGCGCAGCTCGTCGCGACTCGCGACCACGCGGTGCCAGTAGTCGTCGAGCCACTCGCCCACCAGCGGGATCCCGGCCAGCCACGCAGGCAGGTCCGGCGCCCCGCGCTGCATGAAGCCTCGCGCGAACTCGACCAGCACGGCCGCGTTGTCGGTGAGCGCGACGGCGAGCAGCGCGACCGGGACGATGAGCACGAGCGCGATGATCATCGTCATCAGCAGCGAGGCGACGACCGGGCGACCGCCCACTGCGCGGCGCAGTCTCGTGAAGAGCGGCCAGGTGGTCGTGCACACCACGGCGGCGAACAGCAGCGCCGCGACGAACGGGGAGACCACGAGGAAGCAGCCGACCACGAGCACCGCCACGCCCGCGATCTGCGCATAGCGTTCGAGCTGCGAGCGTTCGAGCATCGGGTCTCCGCCTCCGCGCGGTGGGCTGTCGTGCCTGCGATGCTATCGGGCTTGCATGGCAACCGGGCGACACGATTGCCGCAGGCGGGCATCGCGGGCACACTGCGCGCGATTATCACCCGAAAGCCCTCGTGCCCATGACCCCCGAACCTCCCTCCCGCCAACCGGTCACGCTCGAAGCGTCGCCCGGCCATGACGGGCGCTGGGAGGCTAGCGCTCCCGGCGGCGCGCGCGGACCGGGCTGGCTCACGAGGCTCGCCCAGGCCGGGATCGTGCTGCTCGCCGTCGGCAGCGCCGCGGTGGTCTGGCTGGCGGCACTGGCCCTCGTGGTCGTGCTCGCACCCGTGGCGCTCCTGGCCGGATGGTGGCTCTGGCGGGAGGCTCGTCGCCCTCCCCGCGCGCGGCCCGGGCCATGATGGTCGGCCCGGGCGCCCGCATCACGCGCCGGCAGGTGCTGTCGCTGCCGCTGGCCGCAGTGCTGCCCGGGTGCGCGATGCTCGAGGCCCCCGGTGGCCAGGCGGTGGATGAGTACACCCCGCCGCCGCCGGGCACCGTGCTGCGTTACGCGACGCGCGACGGCTATCGCGGCACGCCGCTCGAGGAGGCGCGCTGGGCATTCGCGGCGTCGGGATCCCGGTTCGAGAACCTCGGCTACGAGGAGGCCGGCAACGGCGGTTTCGGAGAGGCGCTCGCACCGATGGCCACGCGCGTCCACGACGCCTCGGGCGCGCTGCTGTCCTGGGAACGCGCGGACGGCTCGATCACCCGATTCGACCCTCCGCTGCGGGTACTCCCCTTCCCGCTGGTGCCCGGCGCCCGGATGCGGCAGGACGGGGTGGCGCGTACCGGGGCGCGGACACGGCCGGTCGTGATGCTGCTGCGCGTCGGCGGGTGGGAACGGATCACCGTACCGGCCGGCTCCTGGGACACGATTCGCATCGATCGCGACCTGTGGCTGGGCGACCACGACTTCCACCGCACCGAGACCCGTCGAACCGAGACGGACTGGTACGCGCCGCAATCGGGCGTGGTCGTGCGCAGCAGCGAGGACAGCGCGCACCAGGACCTGCTGATGTCGCGCCCCCGTTTCGGTCCCGCCCCGGTGCGCAGGGGCGACTGGCGCGTGCGCGAACTGCTGGACGCGCCGCCGGTCAGCCCCCCGCCTTCGACCAGGAGTCCTTGAGGGAGACGGTCAGGTTGAATACCGGCGCCCCGGGTCGGCTGTCCCTCAGGTCCGCGACGAAGTAGCCGTGGCGCTCGAACTGGAAGCGCTGTTCGGGGAGGGCCGCCGCGAGTCCGGGCTCGCACCATGCATCGATCACGCGCCGCGAGTCGGGGTTGAGATCGTCCCGATAGTCGCGGGTCGCACCGGGATGCGGAACCGCGAACAGGCGATCGTACAGACGAACCTGCGCACGCAGCCCGCGGCTCGCCGACACCCAGTGGATGTTGCCCTTGACCTTGTAGGCATCGGCACCCGGGGTACCGCTGCGGCTGTCCGGGAGGTACTCGCAGCGCACGGTGTGGACCTGCCCGTCCTCGCCACGCTCGTATCCCGTGCAGCGGACGACGTAACCGTAGCGCAACCGGACCATCGCTCCCGGCGACAGGCGGAAGTAGCCCTTGGGGGGCACCTCGGCGAAGTCCTCGCGCTCGATCCACAACTCACGGGTCAACGGGAACTCGCGCCGGCCGAGTTCGGGTCGATGCGGGTGGCAGGGCGCGCTGCAGGCTTCCGCCCCGCCCTCGGGGAAATTCTCGATCACCAGCCGCAGCGGATCGAGCACCACGCAGGCCCGGGGAGCCCTCGGCTCCAGGTCGTCGCGGATCGCCTGCTCCAGCACCGACATGTCGATCCAGGAATCGGCCTTGGAAACCCCGATGCGATCGCAGAACAGCTGCATGCCCTCGGGCGTGTAGCCACGACGCCGGACGCCGACCAGGGTCGGCATCCGGGGATCGTCCCAGCCGTCCACGTGGCCGCCTTCGACCAGCTCGATCAAGCGGCGCTTGGACAGGACCGCATAGGTGAGGTTCAGGCGCGCGAATTCGTACTGGTGCGGACGCGAAGGCAACGGCAGGTTCTCGACGAACCAGTCGTACAGCGGCCGGTGCGCCTCGAACTCCAGCGTGCAGACCGAGTGGGTGATCGACTCGAGCGCATCGGAGACCGCGTGCGTGTAGTCGTACAGCGGATAGACGCACCAGCGGTCGCCGGTGCGGTGGTGCGGATGGTGGCGGATGCGGTAGATGACCGGGTCGCGCAGGTTGATGTTGGGCGAGGCCATGTCGAGCCGCAGCCTCAGCACGTGCGCGCCGTCGGGGAACTCGCCTGCGCGCATGCGCCGGAACAGGTCGATGTTCTCGGCCGGCTCACGCGCACGCCACGGGCTGTCGCGCCCAGGCTCGGTCAGGGTGCCGCGATACTCCCGGATCTGCTCCGCGCTCAGGCTGTCGACGTAGGCCTGCCCCCGCTCGATCAGCAGCTCGGCGAACGCATACAGGCGGTCGAAGTAGTCCGACGCGTAGTGGAGGTGTTCGCCCCAGTCGAAACCCAGCCAGCGCACCGACCGGAGGATGGACTCGACGTACTCCGTCTCCTCCTTCTCCGGATTCGTGTCGTCGAATCGCATGTGGCAGCGACCGCCGAAATCGCGTGCCAGCCCGAAGTTGAGGCAGATGGACTTCGCGTGCCCGATGTGGAGGTAGCCGTTGGGCTCGGGCGGGAAGCGCGTGACCACGCCGCCGGGATGACGGCCTGAGCGCAGGTCCTCCTCGACGACGTTCCGGATGAAGTTGGAGCCGTGGGGAGCAGGTGCGGTGGGCTTCGGCATGGGGCGGGACTCGATCGACCCGCGATTCTAGCCCATGGGCGTGCCTCGCCGAGCCTGCCGCATGGACGACCCCGGCTCGGCGCGCGAGCGCCATCGAGCCCGTGGCCTGCACGCGCGGTGCCGTGCCGGCTGGGGTACGAAGGCCCACCGCGGGGACGAATGCCGCCGGCGGGGTCGCGGGAGCGAGCGATCCCCTGCACCCCAACCGGCGCGAGGCGGATTCGCGGACCGCTCGGCAAGGCGGTCGCCGCAGGGCCGGTGCGGGTCGATCGACAGGCGCGCGCGGCCCCTTGAAACGAAAAGCCGGGCACGAGGCCCGGCTTTTCGCGTCGGGTGCTACCCGATCAGGCGGACTGGATGTTCGCCGCCTGCTGACCCTTCTTGCCCGGCACCACGTCGAACGTGACGCGCTGGCCGTCCTTCAGGGTCTTGAAGCCCGGCATGTTGATCGCGCTGAAATGCGCGAACAGATCCTCGCCGCCGCCATCCGGCGTGATGAACCCGTAACCCTTGGACTCGTTGAACCACTTCACAACGCCCGTTGCCATCTTGGAATGTCCCTGCTGATGATTTGGAAACGCGGGTAACCCGCAACCGCTGTTCACATCCCAAGGCGCCATATCCACTGGAGCCACCGGAACCCGACCCCAGGGGGTCGACGAACCGGAAACGGACTTCGGACTTGAAGAGGAACAACTGAGGCCGGTATACGCAATCGACGGCGGCGAGTCAATCATTTTCTCTTCGCGCGGCAACGCAGCCTCGGTCCCCGTCGCATCCGCGCCACGGGGAGCCGGCAGGCGCCGGTCCGCGTCCGGTTCTTGCACCGTGGGAGGGCCCCGGTTCAGTCGTCCGCCCGGGCCCAGCCATGGCGGGCCGCCACCGCGATCGACAGCACCGCCAGCCCGAGGAACCAGAGCAGCGTCCAGCCCGGAATGGTCAGTCCCAGCAGCCGCCAGCCCGCCTCGGCGCACTCCCCGGAGCCCCGGAACACCCGACCCAGGACCTCGACCAGCGGGAACTGCTCGAGCATGAATTCAAGGCCGGGGCCGCACTCGGGCACCCGGTCGCGCGGCAGGTGCTGCAGTCGCAGGTGCCAGCCGGCGACGCCCGCGCCGGCGAGGGCAATGCCGACCGCCGCGGCCGCATGGCCCCGCAGCGCTCGGCCGGCCGGGGCGCGGACGGCGGCCACCGCGAAGACGACGGCCAGCGCCAGCACGGCCGCGCGCTGCAGGATGCACAGCGGACACGGTTCCTCGCCCTGCCCGTACTGCAGCCACAGCGCCCATCCGATCAGCGCGAGACAGGCGAACGCGGCCGCGCCGAACGCTCGCCGCGGCGCCAGCCAGGGGGCCAGCGGATCGCGTCTCACCGCCGCCCCGACCGCCCGGTCACGGAACCAGCACCGTGGAGCCGGTGGTCCGCCGCGCCTCGAGGTCGATATGGGCCTGGGCCGCCTGCGCGAGCGGGTAGCGCTGCCGGACCTCGATGCGGACCTTTCCGGTACGCACCGCGTCGAACAGGTCGTTCGCGCCGGCGACCAGGTCCTCGCGGCTCGCGGTATACGTGAACAGCGTGGGGCGCGTGAAGAACAGCGACCCGCGCGAGGCCAGGTCGGACGCGTTGATCGGCGGCACCGCGCCCGAGGCGTTGCCGAAGCTCACCATCACGCCCAGCGGCCGCAGGCAATCGAGCGAGGCCGGCCAGGTGTCCTTGCCCACCGAGTCGTACACCACCGGCACGCCCTTGCCGCCGGTGATCTCGCGCACCCGCTCGACGAAGTTCTCCCGGGTGTAGACGATCACGTGGTCGCAGCCGTGCGACCGCGCGAGCGCGGCCTTCTCGTCCGAGCCGACCGTACCGATCACCGTGACGCCGAGCGCCTTCGCCCACTGGCAGGCGATCAGGCCAACGCCGCCGGCCGCGGCGTGCCACAGGATGGTCTGGCCCGCCTGCACCGGAAACGTCCGCTTGAGCAGGTACTGCGCGGTCAACCCCTGGAGCATCATCGCCGCGCCCTGCTCGAAGTCGATGTCGTCGGGCAGGCGCACCAGCTTCGCGGCGGGCATGTTGCGCGCGAGCGCATAGGAACCGTTGGGGCCGCCGGCGTAGGCCACGCGGTCGCCCGGCGCCACCTCGGTCACGCCGGGGCCGACCGCCTCGACCACGCCCGCACCCTCGGCGCCCAGGCCCGACGGCAGGGACTGGGGGTAGAGGCCCGAGCGGAAGTAGACGTCGATGTAGTTCAGGCCCACCGCATGGTGCCGCACGCGCGCCTCGCCCGGACCGGGATCGGGCAGGGTCACCTCCTCCCAGCGCAACACTTCCGGGCCTCCGTGCTGGTGGATGCGGATGGCGTGTGTGGTGTGGGTCATGGGAAGCCTCCACGGGGGTTCGGTCGAACGGGAACCGCATCATAAGTGATTGCGAGGGCCCGACCGCGGCGGCGGCGGGCGCCGTTCCCTCGCCCGGCCCGGCCCCGCCCCGGCACCGCCGACGGTATCGGTCGGGCGCGCGTGCCAACGCCTGCTGCCGGGCGAGGATGCGGGGTGTATAGTCGTCGCCCCTGCGGTGTCCCGCTGCGGTTGCCCGCGGCGCTGCCGGCCTGCCCCACGCCATCGCCGACCATGACCGACCCGATCCGCGCCCGTTTGGCCGCCCGCATCGACGAGTTGCGCGAGGAGCACCGGGACCTCGACCGCATGATCGACACGCTGCTGGCCGAACCGGTCGTCGACGAACTGCGGCTCCGCCGGCTGAAGAAGCGCAAGCTGCTGCTGAAGGACCAGATCGCGTCCCTGCAGCGCGAACTCGATCCGGACATTCCCGCGTGACGACCTCGGGCATCGCGATCGGGCAGGGGCTCGCCCTCGATCCGGGCTGCATCGAGTGGCAGTTCGTGCGCGCCGCGGGCCCCGGGGGACAGAACGTCAACAAGGTGTCGACCGCGGTGGAACTCACCTGCCACCTCGACCGCAGCGGGCTGCCCGACGAGGTGATCCGACGCGCGCTCGCGCTGGCCGGCCGCCGGGCGACGGCCGACCGGCGCCTGCTGATCAGCGCACAGCGCCATCGCTCGCAGGGCCTGAACCGCGAGGACGCGATGGCGCGACTGGTCGAACTGCTCGGGCGCGCGGCGATCCGGCCCCGCGCGCGCATCCCGACGCGACCGGGACGCGGTGCGCGCGAGCGGCGGCTGCAGGACAAGCGGGTCCGCTCGCAGGTCAAGCAGACCCGCTCCCGCGGCGCCCTGGACTAGTCGCCCGACCGAGGCCTGCGCAGTCCGCTCAACCGGCCTCGCCGGCGTCCGGCGCGTCGAGCGCGGGCCGCGGCAGGGCCGTGACCCCTTCGGCTGCCGGAATCGGCAGCAGACCGGCACGAGGGCCCGGCAGCGCGGCAGCCCCCTCTCCCGCGTGGACCCGGTAGAGCCGAGGCACCTCGCGGTTGATATGCAGCTGGAAGATGTCGGGCCGGTTGTAGTGCCCGGCGAAGTCGTGGCGCAGCTTCATGTTGATGCCGGCGGCGAGGTCGCAGTCGGCATACAGGATGCCTTCCTCGGGACCCATGGGGCCTGCCACCACCCGGCTGTACGGCGAGACGATCACGCTCCCTCCGCAGCAGTCCGGGTTGCGCAGGAAACGCTCGCCCTCGGGACCCACCTCGAGCCGCCGGATCGTGTCCTCGTCCACCGTACCGCACGCCGAGACCACCCAGGCCTTGCTCATCTGGGCAAACGCCTGGGAGTCGATCGCGACCCGATTGCGCAGCGGATCCCCACTGGTCGGGAAGTGGTTCGGCCAGCTCATCACGTGGATGCGGGTGTGCTCGGCCGTGAGCGCGAAGACGGCCAGCGGATTCGAGTTCTCGCCGCAGATGAGGCCGCTGACTGGCCCGAAGACCGTGGGTACCGCGCCGAAGGTGTCGCCGAAGCCGCCGGTGTGGACCAGACGCTCGCCGACCGTCGGCATGATCTTCTGGTGCTTGCCGAGCAACTGTCCGTCGGGACCGAACCACACCTGGGTGTTGAACATCGTGCCCAGCGTGCCGGGCAGTTTCTCGCACACGCCGATGACCACGTAGGCCCCTGCGTCGGCGGCCGCCCGGGCGAGGGCGGCGGTCTCGGGCCCGGGGATTTCCACCGAATTGCGGAACAGCTCCACCGCGAAACGGTTGGCGATCGCCCCCGTCGCCGGGTGGTGGTGATACCAGATCGGGTGGCCCGGAATGAAACCCTCGGGAAACGCGATCAGTTGCGCGCCACCCGCAGCCGCCTCCCGGATGAGGCGACAGGCCTTGTCGGTCGACGCTTCGCGGTCCAGGAAAACCGATGCCGCCTGCACCGCCGCCACCTTCACGATCGGATACTGATCACCCATTCCCGACTTCCCCCCGGTTCAGTGCGACGGCTCGCCGCCGCCGATGTTCGGACGCACGCCGGCGCCCCAGTCAGCCTTGCGCAGGCACCCTGCGCCACAGCGCGCCGCCGCGCGCCGCACGGTCGAGCGCATCGAGCCGCGCCTCGTGGGCGGCGGCCTCCTGGGCATCGGCCTCGATCACCGGCAATGCGAGCCCCTCGGGAGACCACCGCTCCGAGCCCTGCGCATCGATCGCCGCGGCCGCCGCGTCGATCACCAGGCTGTCCTGGCCCCGGGTCATCGCGAGGTAGACCTGTGCGAGCAGCCGGGTGTCGATCAGCGCGCCATGGCGCACCCGGCTGCTGCGATCGACGCCGTAGGCCTCGCACAGCGCATCGAGGCTGTTGCGCTTGCCCGGTCGCAGTTCCCGCGCGAGCGCCAGCGAATCGACGATCGACGGGCAGTGCCGGGCGATCGGCGGCTGGCCGATCGCCCCCAGCTCGGCGTCGAGGAATTCCACGTCGAACGCGGCGTTGTGGATCACCAGCTCCGCGCCCGAGACGAACGCGAGGAGATCGCCCGCCACGTCACCGAAACGCGGCTTGTCGGACAGGAAATCGCGGGTGAGGCCGTGGATCTCCAGCGCCCCGGGGTCGCTGTCGCGATCCGGATTCAGGTAGCGGTGGAAATACTCGCCGGTCAGCTGCCGGTTGACGATTTCCACGGCTGCGATCTCGATGACGCGATGCCCGAGGCGCGCATCGAGCCCGGTGGTTTCGGTATCGAGCGCGATCTGGCGAATCGAACGGCTGGCCATGGTATCCCTGCTCAGCCCGGGGCGCGGCCGGCCTCGGCCACGCCGCGGTTGGCCAGCGCGTCGGCGCGCTCGTTGTCCGGATGGCCGGCATGCCCGCGCACCCAGTGCCACTCGACCCTGTGCTGCGCGGCCAGCGCGTCGAGGCTGCGCCACAGGTCGGCGTTTTTCACCGGCGTGCCCCCGGCGGTCTTCCAGCCCTTGCGCTTCCAGCCGTGGATCCAGGTGCTGATGCCCTGCTGGACGTACTGCGAGTCCGTGTAGACCCGCACGCTGGCGGGGCGGCGCAGTGCTTCGAGCGCGCGGATCACCGCGGTCAGTTCCATGCGGTTGTTGGTGGTGTGGGGCTCGCCGCCGAACATCTCGCGCTCGTGGCCGCCCGCACGCAGCAGCGCGCCCCAGCCGCCCGGACCGGGGTTGCCCTTGCAGGCGCCATCGGCGTAGATGTCGATCCGCAGGTCGCCGGAGTCCTCCGGGGGCAGCGTCCGTTCCTCGTTCACCGGACCCCCTGCCCGCCGACCCCGCGACTACCCACCACCCGGACCCCGCACGCGCGCGGCAGGCGCTCGCGCGCCGCCTGCGGTTCGCTCACCCGACGTGGCACCGCAGCCAGCGCCCGGCGCGGTGCGCGTCGCTCGCTCCAGCGGGGCTGGATGATCC
>Ga0315900_10003669_pt1 | contig 22247 bp, 15 predicted proteins | sample LakEriMetagenome_FD_203521 | JGI IMG/M metagenome (GOLD analysis project Ga0315900, IMG submission 203521) | Freshwater fungal communities from buoy surface, Lake Erie, Ohio, United States - Buoy 12 MA114 | ecosystem: Environmental > Aquatic > Freshwater > Lake > Lake biofilm | place: USA: Lake... | reverse complement strand
CCTTGTCCTTGCGCCGGCTGGAGGTGGCGATGGAGACGTTGCAGATGGCCGCGCCGCTGGGGGCGTAGCGCACTTCCGGGTCACGCCCGCAATTGCCGATGAGGATGACTTTGTTGACCGAGGCCATGGGCGCTCTCCTGGGTGGGATGTTGGGGGGAGGGAATCGGGCTCCCGCGCCAGCCACGAGGCCTCGGTGCGGGGTTTGCGGAGGCATGATACCGACGCACAGGGCGTCGGCCATCCCCCGCCAGAGGGCCCACCTAAGGGGCGGGCCGTCCCGTGTTCAAGGGGTATCCGCCGTTCGCACGGCGAGGCGCCGCGCCCGCCCTACTTGAATCCCACCCGATCCAGCATCTGCTGCACCGCCACTTGGTTCATGCCCACGCGGCTGATGGGCAACAGCTCGCTCTTGAAGCTGCCGCCGGACATGGCCTTGAGCGCGGGGTTGTCGAAGCTCACGCCCACGGCGGCCGGCCACTCGTTGTTGCCGTTGGCGAAATGGTTCTGGGCTTCCGGGCTGGCCAGGTACTCCAGGAACTTCACGGCTGCGGCCCCGTTCTTCGCGTGTCGCGCCACGGCGCCGCCGGCGATGTTCAGGTGCGTGCCCCAGCTGGCCTGGTTCGGAAACACCACGCCCACGCGCGCTGCCACGGCCTGGTCTTCGGGCTTGGCCGAGCGCATCAGGCGCGCCAGGTAGTAGGTGTTGGTCAGGGCCACGCCGCATTCGCCCGCGGCCACGGCCCGGATCTGGTCGGTGTCGCCGCCCTTGGGAGCGCGCGCCATGTTGTCCACCACCCCCTTGAGCCAGGCCTCGGTCTTCGGCGCTCCGATGTGCTCCACCATGGCGCCGAACAGACTCAGGTTGTAGGGGTGCGCTCCGGATCGCGTGCACACCCGGCCCTTGTTGATGGGGGTGGCCAGCTTCTCGTAGGTGTCCACGTCGGTGCGCTGGACACGGGCCTTGTCGTAGACCACCACGCGGGCCCGCGTGGACAGGCCGAACCAGGCCGTGCCTTCGTCGGTAGGCTTGGCGCGCAGGTGCGCGGGGATGGCCTTCTCCAGCACGGTCGACTTGACCGGTCGGAACATGCCGTCCACCTCGGCGCGCCACAGCCGCGCCGCGTCCACCAGCAGGATGACGTCGGCCGGCGAGGCCGCCCCCTCGGCCCGCAGGCGCGCCAGGATGCCGGCGTCGTCGGCGTCCACGCGCTGGATTCGGATGCCCGTGGCCTTGGTGAAGCCGCTGTACAGGGCTTCATCGGTGGGGTAGTGGCGCGCGGAATACAGGTTCAGCACGGCCTCCTGGGCACGCGCGGGCGCGCCGCCGAAGGTGGTGGCAGCGATCAGCGCCGCGGCCAGCAGGCGAGCCGCCTGGGCAAGACGCCTATGGGGTGCGAAGGCGTCAGCAGCTTGTCGGGTCCAGCGGTGGCGCAGGGTCATGGGGTGTGCTTTCAAGGCGATGGGGAGCGAAGGTGGGGCCGCCTGCGGCCAAGGCCGCGATGGGTGGACTCTAGCACCAAATGCGAATCATTCCCATTTGCGATAGATCAAGGGAACCCGTGAAACCTCGCGCGGTCGCCGTGGCTTACCATCGCCGCCGCCCATGACCGATGACGCGCCGCCCCTGGACGAAGCCCCGTCCTTCCTGCTGGAAGACGACGCCCAGGCCTACACCCTGAGCGCCCCCCCGGCGCCGCGCGCGCCGGCCCCGGGCGAGGCCCTGCAGGTGCTGCGCGACGTCTTCGGCTACGGCGCCTTCCGCGGGGGCCAGGCCGAGATCGTGGACCACGTGGGCGCCGGTGGTGATGCCCTGGTGCTGATGCCCACCGGTGGCGGCAAGAGCCTGTGCTACCAGGTGCCGGCCATCGTGCGCCACCGCGGCGGCCACGGCGTGACGGTAGTGGTCAGCCCCTTGATCGCGCTGATGCACGACCAGGTGGGGGCCCTGGAGGAAGCCGGCGTGCACGCGGCCTTCCTCAACAGCACGCTGGACGGCGAGGAAGCGCGGCGCATCGAACGCGAACTGCTCTCCGGCCGCCTGGTGCTGCTGTACGCCGCGCCCGAGCGCGTGCTGAACCCGCGCTTCCTGGCCATGCTGGACTCGCTGCATGAGCGCGGCCGGCTGAGTCTGTTCGCCATCGACGAGGCGCATTGCGTCAGCCAATGGGGCCACGACTTCCGCGCCGATTACCTGGGCCTGTCGGCGCTGCACGAGCGCTACCCCGGCGTGCCGCGCGTGGCGCTGACCGCCACGGCTGACGAGCACACGCGGCAGGACATCGTCGAGCGCCTGTCGCTCGCCGGCGCACGCCGCTTCGTCGCCAGCTTCGACCGACCGAACATCCGCTACACCATCGTCGAAAAGGACAACGCGCGCGCCCAGCTGCTGCGCTTCCTGCGCGACGAGCATGAGGGCGAGGCCGGCATCGTCTACTGCCAGAGTCGGCGAAAGGTGGAGGAGACGGCGGCCTGGCTGGCCGAGGAAGGCATCCCGGCGCTGCCGTACCACGCGGGCCTGGAGCCCGAAGTGCGCCGTCGCCACCAGGACCGTTTCCTGCGCGAGGACGGCCTCGTGATGGCGGCCACCATCGCCTTCGGCATGGGCATCGACAAGCCTGATGTGCGCTTCGTCGCCCACCTGGATCTGCCCAAGAACATCGAGAGCTACTACCAGGAGACCGGACGCGCCGGGCGTGACGGTGCACCGGCCAACGCCTGGATGGCCTACGGCCTGGCCGATGTGGTGAACCAGCGCCGCATGATCGACGAGGGCGAGGCCGACGAGGAGTTCAAGCGCCTGCAGCGCGCCAAGCTGGAGGCCCTGCTGGCGCTGGCCGAAGCGCATGACTGCCGCCGCGTGCGCCTGCTGGCGTACTTTGGCGAGGCGCGTGAGCAGGGCGAGGATGGCGGCCCCGACCGACGCGCTTACCGCTGCGGCAACTGCGACAACTGCCTGCAGCCCCCCGCCACCTGGGACGCCACCGAGGCTGCCCGCAAGGCGCTGAGCTGCATCTACCGCTTCGGCCAGCAAGGCGGCAGCAGCTACGGCGCGGGCCACCTCATCGACGTGCTGCGCGGCAAGGTGACCGACAAGGTGCAGCAGCGCGGCCACGAGCAGTTGTCCACCTTCGGCATCGGCGCGGAGGTCAGCGAGGCGCAGTGGCGCGGCGTGCTGCGCCAGCTCATCGCGCTCGGTCACCTGCGGGCCGAGGGCGAGTACGGCACCCTGGCCCTGACGCCCAGCGCGCGCCAGGTGCTGCGCGGTGAGGTGACGCTGATGCTGCGCGTGCCGGCCGAGCCCCTGCGCCGCGGCAAGCTGGCCCGTGGCCCCCGCGCGGGTGCCGGGACTGGTGCCGACCGCGCCCCGCCCGTGCCGCTGGACGACACCGGCCTGGCGCTGTTCGGTGAGCTCAAGGCCTGGCGCGCTGAGGTGGCGCGCGAGCATGGCCTGCCGGCCTACGTGATCTTTCACGACGCCACGCTGGCGGAGATGGCGCGCGAGCGCCCGACCACGCTGGATGAGCTGGCCGGCATCAGCGGCGTGGGCGCGAAGAAGCTGCAGGCCTATGGGCAGGAGATCCTGCGGGTGGTGGGTGCGGGCGCGTAGCGCGCGCACGCTGGCGCTCAGCCTGGCCCTGCGGGAGCACCCCGACCGCCCATCGGCCATGCAGAATCAGCGTGCGCAGCGGCGGGCGCCAAGCCCCCGCAGCCCCCAGCTTCCAGCCCGTGATCCACACGCTCCAGCCCACCAGGAACCCGCCCACCATGAACGACCGCCTGCGCTGCTTCTGCGAAGCCCAAGACCTGACCGGCGCCGTCGGCTGGCTCACCGAGACCCGCCGCCGCCTGCACCGCCACCCGGAGCTCTCCTTCCAGGAGGCCGACACCGCCGCCCTGGTGGCCGAGCGGCTGCAGGCCTGGGGCTGGCAGGTGACCACGGGTGTGGGCGGGCACGGCGTGGTCGGCACGATGAAACAAGGCAGCGGGCCAAGTCCATCGCGCTGCGCGCCGACATGGACGCCCTGCCCATTCAGGAGGCCACCGGCAAGCCCTGGCAGAGCGTGCACGACGGCGTGATGCATGCCTGCGGCCACGACGGCCACACCACCATCCTGCTCGGCGCCGCGCAGCACCTGGCGCAGACGCGCCGCTTTTCCGGCACGGTGCACCTCGTGTTCCAGCCGGCCGAAGAGGCGGGCAAGGGCAGCGGCGCGCAGCGCATGATCGAGGACGGCCTGTTCGAGCGTTTTCCCTGCGATGCCATCTTCGGCCTGCACAACTCGCCCGGCGTGCCCACGGGCACCTTCGGCTTCATGCATGGCGCTTCCATGGCGGCGTCCGACAGTTGCCGCATCACCGTCCACGGCCGCGGCGGCCATGCGGCGCGGCCGCACCAGGCGGTGGACCCTATCCTGATCGCCGGCAGCCTGGTGGTGGCGCTGCAAAGCGTGGTGGCGCGCAACATCGACCCGCGCCACACCGCCATCGTCACCATCGGCTCGCTGCATGCCGGCTCGGCCTACAACGTCATACCCGACAGCGCCACCCTGGGCCTGAGCATCCGTTCCTTCGACGCCGAGGTGAGGAACCAGCTCGAGCAGCGCATCCGCACCCTGGTCACCGCCCACGTGGCCGGCTATGGCGGCGAGGTCACCATCGACTACGAACGCGGCTACCCGGTGGTGGTCAACACCCCAGCGGAAACCGAATTCGCGCGCCAGGTGGCCGAGGAACTGGTGGGCCCCGAGCGCGTGATCTCGCCCTTCCCGCCCGTGACCGGCAGCGAGGACTTCGCCTACTACCTGGAGAAGAAGCCCGGCTGCTTCCTGCGCCTGGGCAACGGCGCCGACAGCCCCATGCTGCACAACCCGCGCTACGACTTCAACGACGAGCTGCTGACCGTCGGTGCGGCGTACTGGACACGGCTGGCTGAGCGCTTCCTGGAGGCGGCGTGAGCGGGGCCAGGACGCGCACCACCCGGGCCTTGGCGGTGGTCTGCAGGCGGGCTTTCTCATGAACGGCGCCCAAAGCCTGGTGCGCACGCTGCTCGCGGCCGGCGTGGACACCTGCTACGCCAACCCCGGCACCAGCGAGATGCACTTCGTGGCGGCGCTGGACACCACGCCGGGTATGCGCTGCGTGCTCGGCCTGCAGGAGAACGTGGTCACCGGCATGGCCGACGGCCACTTCCGCATGACCGGCCTTCCGGCCTGCACGCTGCTGCACTGCGGCCCAGGTCTGGCCAATGGCTGGGCCAACCTGCACAACGCGCGGCGCGCGGGCAGCGGCATCGTCAACCTGGTGGGTGACCAGGCCACCTGGCACCGGCCGCATGACGCGCCCTTGACCGCCGACACCGAAGGCCTGGCCCGCGCCGTGTCCGCCTGGGTGCGCACCAGCACCCGCGCTGATGAGGTGGGCCGCGACGGCGCCGCCGCCGTGCAGGCCGCCCGCAGTTCCAACGGCCAGGTGGCCACGCTGATCCTGCCGTCGGACACCTGCTGGGACGAGGGTGGGCAGATGGCAGACCCGTTGCCCCCCGTACCGCCCGGTGCCCCCGACGCGCACGCGGTCCAGGTGGTGGCGCGCGCGCTGCGCAGCGGCCGGCGCGTGCTGCTCCTGCTGGCAGGTGCCGCCCTGCTCGCGCCGGGGCAGGCGCTGGCCTGGCGCGTGGCCCAGGCCACGAGTGCGCAGTTGATGGCGGACTACGCAGCAGCGCGCGTGGCGCGCGGCCAGGGCCGCCTGCCGCTGCGGCGCGTGCCCTACAACACCGATCAGGCGGTGCAGGCCCTGGCGCCGTACGACGAGGTGGTGCTGGTGAGCGCCAGGCCGCCCGTGGGCTTCTTCGGCTACCCCGGCAAGCCCTCGCGCCAGACCCGCCCTGACGCGGTGTTTCATGTGCTCAGCCGGCCAGAGCAGGACGCGCTGGCCGCGCTGCAGGCCTTGGTCGACGAACTCGGGGCGCTCGATGCGCCACTGCCCGAGGCCGGCCCCGCGCCCGAACCCGGGCAAGGCGCCCCCACGCCCGAGGGCCTGGCGCGCACGGTGGCAGCCCTGATGCCCGAGCAGGCCATCGTCTGCGACGAGAGCGTGTCCTACGGGCGCGGCTTTTACCCCCATACCGTGGCGGCCGCGCCGCACGACTGGCTGCACCTGCTGGGCGGCGCCATCGGCAGCGGCATGCCCATGGCCACGGGCGCGGCGCTGGGCGCGGGCGGACAGCGCCGTGTCCTGAACTTGCAGGCCGACGGCTCCGCGATGTACACGCTGCAGGCGCTGTGGACCCAGGCGCGTGAGCGCCTGCCAGTGACCACCGTGCTGCTGAACAACCGCAGTTACCAGATCCTGCTGGGCGAATACCGCAACGTGGGCGCCACGCCCGGCCCCACGGCCCTGGGCATGCTGGACCTGGGCAACCCGGACCTGGACTGGGTGCGCTTGGCCGGCGGCCTGGGCGTGGAGGCTGCGCGCGCCCAGACGCTGGAAGCCTGCGCCGACCTGATGGCGGCCAGCTTCCGCCGGGACGGGCCGTTCCTCATCGAGCTGATGGTCTGAGACGCCTGGGGCGCGCGCAACTGACCCCCAGTGGCCGGGCAGGCTTGGGCGGCAGGGCCTTCCTGGCGTGCCAGCGTGCGCCCCTGCGTGTTCACGTCCAGATGACTATGATGCTCGGTTGCCTTGGCCACGCCGGGGCGTAGCGCTCGCGCGCTGTTTCGCCTTTTGGCATGCTTCCCTCAGCAGGCCCCTCCCGCTCTTCTTGACCTGCCCATGCCCCAGAACTCCGACGATCGCGTCCTGTACGACGAGCGACCCATGCTCCGGGTGCGTGGTGCGCGCACGCACAACCTGAAGAACGTCGATCTGGACATTCCCAAGCATGCGCTGGTGGTGATCACCGGGCTGTCGGGGTCCGGCAAGTCCAGCCTGGCTTTCGACACGTTGTATGCCGAGGGCCAGCGCCGCTATGTGGAAAGCCTGTCGGCCTACGCGCGCCAGTTCCTGCAGTTGATGGACAAGCCCGATGTGGACGTGATCGAGGGCCTGTCGCCGGCCATCAGCATCGAGCAGAAGGCCACCTCGCACAACCCGCGCTCCACGGTCGGCACCGTCACCGAGATCCACGACTACCTGCGCCTGCTCTACGCCCGCGCGGGCACCCCGTTCTGCCCCGACCATGGCCTGCCGCTGCAGGCGCAGAGCGTGAGCCAGATGGTGGACGCCTGCCTGGCCCTGCCTGAGGGCACGCGCCTCATGGTGCTGGCCCCTGTGGCGCGCGACCGCAAGGGCGAGTTCGCGCAGGAACTGGAGCGCTGGCAGGCGCAGGGCTACGTGCGCTTTCGCATCGACGGCCAGATCGTCGAGGCCGAGGCCCTGCCCGCGCTGAAGAAGAACGACAAGCACGACATCGACGTCGTGATCGACCGCCTCAAGACCTCGCCGGCCGTGGCGCAGCGCCTGGCGGAGAGCTTCGAGGCGGCGCTGCGCATCGCTGACGGCCGGGCCATCGCGCTGGAGATGGCCGCGCCGCCCGACGACGATGTGGCCGCGCGCTCGGCGCTGCAGGCGCCTGAGCACCTGTTCAGCAGCAAGTTCGGCTGTCCGGTGTGCAGCTACTCGCTGCCCGAGCTGGAACCGCGCCTGTTCTCCTTCAACTCGCCCGTGGGCGCCTGCCCTACCTGCGACGGCCTGGGCCAGATGACGGTGATGGACCCGGAGCGCGTGGTGGCCTTCCCGTCGCTGAGCCTGGCCTCGGGGGCGGTGAAGGGCTGGGACCGGCGCAACCCCTACACCTACGCCATGCTGGAGAGCGTCGGCCGGCATCTCGGCGTGGACCTCGAGCAGCCGTTCGAGAGCCTGCCTGAGCCCGCGCGCCAGGTGATCCTCTACGGCTCGGGCCAGGAGGACATCGAGTTCACCTACGAAGCCCAGGGCGCGCGCGGCAAGACGCGCTCGGTCAAGCGCGCGCATCCCTTCGAAGGCATCATCCCCAACTTCCAGCGTCGCCTGCGCGAGACCGACTCCGCCGCAGTGCGCGAAGACCTGGCGCGCTACCAGGCGGCCAAGCCCTGCACCGCCTGCCACGGCACGCGGCTGCGGCGGGAGGCGCGGCACGTGTTCCTGCAGCCCGCGCCGCTGCACGCCACGGGCGCGCCGCCGTCCCCCGGCAAACCCATCTTCGAGGTGGAGCACGCCACGCTCGCCGAGTGCCTGGCCTACTTCGAAGGCTTGCAGCTGACCGGCGCCAAGGCGCAGATTGCCGACAAGATCGTGCGCGAGATCCGCTCACGCCTGAAGTTCCTCAACGACGTCGGCCTGACCTACCTGAGCCTGGACCGCAGCGCCGACACCTTGTCGGGCGGCGAGGCGCAGCGCATCCGCCTGGCCAGCCAGATCGGCTCCGGCCTCTCAGGGGTGATGTACGTGCTGGACGAGCCCAGCATCGGGCTGCACCAGCGCGACAACGAGCGCCTGATCGGCACCCTGCAGCGCCTGCGCGACCTGGGCAATTCGGTGCTGGTGGTGGAGCATGACGAAGACATGATCTGGGCCGCCGACCACGTGGTGGACATGGGCCCCGGTGCGGGCGTGCATGGCGGTCGGGTGATGGCCCAGGGCACGCCGGACGAGGTGGCGGCTGACGAGGCCTCGCTCACGGGCGCCTACCTCGGTCAGCGCCTGCGCATCGAGGTGCCGAAGGCGCGGCGCACGCCTGCTGCCGGCCACGGCGTGCAGGCCCTGCGCATCGAAGGTGCGCGCGGCCACAACCTGAAGAACGTGACGGTGGAGATCCCGGTAGGCCTGTTCACTTGCGTGACCGGGGTGTCGGGCTCGGGCAAGAGCACGTTGGTCAACGACACGCTGTACGCCGCCGTGGCGCGCAAGCTCTACGGCAGCCATCTCGAGGCCGCGCCGCATGACGCCATCGAGGGCCTGGAGGCCTTCGACAAGGTCATCAACGTGGACCAGAGCCCCATCGGCCGCACGCCGCGCAGCAACCCTGCCACCTACACAGGTCTGTTCACGCCCATCCGGGAGCTTTTCGCCGAAGTGCCTGCCGCACGCGAGCGCGGCTATGGCGCGGGCCGCTTCAGCTTCAACGTGGCGGCCTCGTCCGGCGGCGGACGCTGCGAGGCCTGCGAGGGCGACGGCGTGCTGAAGGTGGAGATGCACTTTCTGCCCGACGTCTACGTGCCCTGCGACACCTGCGCCGGCCAGCGCTACAACCGCGAGACGCTGGAGATCCTCTACAAGGGCCGCAACATCCATGAGGTGCTGGACATGACGGTGGAGGACGCCCACGGCTTCTTCAGCGCCGTGCCGGCGATTGCGCGCAAGCTCCAGTCCCTGCTGGACGTGGGCCTGGGCTACATCCGCCTGGGGCAGAGCGCCACCACGCTGTCGGGCGGCGAGGCGCAGCGTGTCAAGCTGGGGCTGGAACTGGGCAAGCGCGACACCGGACGCACCCTGTACATCCTGGACGAGCCCACCACCGGCCTGCACTTCCATGACATCGGCCTGTTGTTGAAGGTGCTGCACCAACTGCGCGAGGCCGGCAACACCATCGTCGTCATCGAGCACAACCTGGACGTCATCAAGACGGCCGATTGGCTGATCGACATGGGCCCGGAAGGCGGTGCCGGCGGCGGCCGGGTCCTGGTCGAAGGCCCGCCCGAGGCCGTGGCGGCCTGCCCGGCCAGCCACACCGGGCGCTTCCTGGTGCCGCTGCTGCAACGGGTGGCAGGCGCGGCCGCATGAGGCCGCTGGGGCCAGCGCGTCGAACGTACCCGACGCGTTCGGCGCGTCTGGCCTAGACTCGATCTCGTCTTCGCCGACCGTGAAGGGCACGACATCTTCACGGCGCTCAATGCCCCCCGAGGAGGAGTTCCCTTGTCCCTGACCGTTGACTATTTCTTCGCGCCCCAGTCGCCCTGGGCCTACCTGGGCCACGCCCGCTTCCAGCGCATCGCCCGCGAGGCTGGGGCGCAGGTGCGCGTCATGCCCATCGATCTGGGCGGGCGCGTCTTCCCGGTGTCGGGTGGCCTGCCGCTGGCCAAGCGCGCCCCGCAGCGCCAGGCCTACCGCCTGCTGGAACTGGAACGTTTCGCGCGTTGGCTGCAGGTGCCCATCCACCTGCACCCCCGCTTCTTCCCGGTGCAGGGCGACGATGCGGCGCGTCTCATCATCGCCGTGGACCAGCACGACGGTGCCGACGCCGCCATGGCGCTGGCGGGCGCGGTGCTGTCGGCTTGCTGGGCCGAAGAACTGAACATTTCCGATGAAGCCACGCTGGCCAGCCTGCTGGAGCGTTGTGGCCTGCCCGCCCAGCGCATCGAAGACGGCCACAGCCAGGCCGCCCAGGTTCGATACGAAGCCGATACGCAGCGGGCCGTGGACGCCGGCGTCTTCGGCGCACCCAGTTATGTGGTGGACGGTGAGATTTTCTGGGGCCAGGACCGGCTGGACTTCCTGGAACGCAGGCTGCGTGCTTGAGTACGCGCCTGAGGGGCTGACAGTCCCCCCCCCGCGAAAAGCACAAAACCCGCGCCGGCACAGGGCCAGGGCGGGTCTTGCGTGGGGTCCACGGGCGGTTGAGCCCGCGGTCTGCAGCGCCAGGGGAATCCCCGGCGCCGCCGGCATCACTTCAGGTGGCCGCTGATGATCTTGGTCATCTCGAACATCGAGACCTGATCCTTGCCCAGCACGGCCTTGAGCTTGGCGTCGGCGTTGATCATGGTCTTGGCGTTCTTGTCCTGCAGATTGTTCTTCTTGATGTATTCCCAGACCTTGCGCGTCACTTCGGTGCGCGGCAGGGCCTTGGCACCGATCACGGCGCCCAGGGCGGCGCTCGGGGTCATCGGCTTCATGAAGGCGGCGCTGGGAGTGCGCTTCTTGGCCGGAGCCTTCTTTGCAGCAGCCTTCGTGGCAGGAGCTGCCGTCTTGGCCGGCGCGGCCTTGGCTGCGGGCTTTGCAGCGGCCTTCTTGGCCGGTGCCTTGGCTGCGGGCTTCTTGGCAGCGACCTTCTTTGCAGTTGCCATCGGTTTCTCCGAATGTCTTGAGGGTGATGTGATGGGGATTGAACGCCGGGGTTGACGACCCTTCACTGGCGCTGGCGCGCATGGTAATGCCCTGCAAGGCCGCTGGGAAGGGTCCAGACCTACCGAGGTAACCCCTAGGGCGCCGCTCGTGCCTGCCCGCGGGTGTCTTCGATCAACGGCTCACGCGGCCCGGCGCCGCCGCGCTGGGATCGCAACTCGGCCATCTCCTGCCGGCGCAGTGCCTGCAACTCGCGCAGCCGCGTGTCGATGATCGAGGCCTCGATGAAGTCGGCGCTGCTGTTGGCCGTGCGTGAGCGGGCCTGGGCGGCGCGCAGCCGGTCGATGGCGGCGCCCAGGTCCCCCACTGCGGCACGCGCCTCGGCCTGGGCGCGCAGGGCGCGCAGCTGCAGGCCCAGGGCGTCGCTGGCCTGCGCCAGCAGCAGCCATGCGGCGGCATCGTCGCGGTGCTCCGCCACCCAGGTCTGCAAGGCTTCCAGGGTCTCGCGCAGCGCACCGTCGTCGCTGCGGTCGCCCCGCGCCCGCGCTTGCGAGGCCGCGGCTAGGGTGGCCTGGCTTCGCAACAGCAGCGGGGCGCGTTCCCTGGTCAGGGTCGCCCTCGCGCCACCCTCGCCTGCCATGGGTGGCAGGCCGCCCTGCGCGGGTGCCGAAGGCAGCGAGAGCAGCGAGAGCAGCGAGGGCAGCGCGGTCATGGCGGCGGCTGCGGCTGGGGCTTCCCCCCGCGACAGGGCCAGCTCAGCCTCGAGCATGCGGCTGACCCGTCGGCTGCGCGCGGCGTCCAGCGCCGCTGCGGGGGCGGCTGCTGGCGAGGGCATATGGCCGCCCGCCGCGTCTGCGTTCAGGGCCCGCGCGAGGTCTTCGGCCAGCGCGGCGGCGGTGCGGTGGTCGCCCAGCCGGGCGGCGGCCAGCGCGCCGGCGTACAGGGTGCCGGCTTGCAGGGTGCCGGACCGTCCCGCCGGGTTGCCAGAGGCCGTCGGTGTGGCGCTGGCCGCGGCCGCAGCGGGCGAATGCTGCGCCTGCGCCACCAGCCGGCGCCAGTTGTCCACCGTGGGGTCCATCAGCACTCGGGCCCGGGCCTGCATCAGCTCGTGCAGGGTGTCGCGGCCGGCCCCGGCTCCCACGACCTGATCGCTCAGGCGTGAACGGGCTTCGGCCAGGCGCTCGCTGGTCAGCGGGTGGCTGCGCAGGTAGGGGAAGCCCCCGCTGTCGTTGAGCCGGCTGGCCTGGTCGAGCTTGTCGAACATCGCGGCCATGCCAGGGGCTGCAAAGCCCGCATCGCGGAACACGCCGTAGCCGATGCGGTCGGCTTCGCGCTCCATGTCGCGCGAGAAGTTGAGCTGGCCCTGGATCATCGCCGCCTGCCCGCCGGCAATGGCCGCCTGCGCGGCATCGGGGTTGCTGCTGCGGGCGGCGATCAGCACCCCCAGCAGCATGGCGGCCACGCCCAGCGCACCCTGGCGGCTGGCGCTGCCCATGCCGCGGGCGATGTGGCGCTGGCTGACGTGCGACAACTCGTGCGCGAGCACGGCGGCGAGTTCGTCGCGCGTGGCGGTGACGGAGATCAGCCCCAGGTGCACACCGACATGGCCGCCGGGCAGGGCGAAGGCGTTGACGCTGCGGTCCTGCACCAGGAAGAGGTTCCAGGCGAAGGCCTGTTCGATCTCCGGGCCGATGTCGCCTCGGCTGCGAGCTGCCTGCAGCAGCGGCTCCCACAGCGCATGCACGTAGTCCAGCAGCACCGGATCGTCCAGGTACGCCGGGTCGCGCTTGATCTCGCGCATGATCTGCTCGCCCAGGCGGCGCTCGGCCCCGATCGGCAAGTCTTCGGAAGCCGAGTCGCCCAGGGCGGGCAGGCGCCCCTGAGCCTGCGCCCAGGGCGTGGACAGCGCAAGGCTGGCGCTGAGCAGGGCGGCGAGGGCTTTCTTCACCACCCTATGATGACACCGAGACATTGCCCGCTTGTTGCGCAGGTGCCCTGCCGGTCCCAGGCCCTGGTTCTGTGCACAGCTTCACCGCCCCACCGCTCCAACTCTCCACTGCTTTACACCCCGCCGCCATGAACGACCCCCAGTCCGCCCAGGTGTCAGCACCACCGGCCGCGCCGTCGCCGGCCTCCCCGCCGGCCTCACCCCTGACCCACTTCGACGCCCAGGGCCAGGCCCACATGGTGGACGTGGCGGCCAAGGACGTCACCCACCGCGTGGCGCGTGCCAGTGGCACCATCACCATGAAGCCCGAGACCTTCGCCCTGGTGGCCGAGGGGCGCGCGAAGAAGGGCGACGTCATCGCCATCGCCCGCATCGCCGCCATCCAGGGCGCCAAGCGCACGGCAGATCTGATACCGCTGTGTCATCCGCTGCCCATCACCCGCGTGGCGGTGGACTTTGAGCTGGACGAGGCGCGGGCACAGGTGCGCTGCAGCGCCCAGGTGGAAACGCTGGGCCGCACTGGTGTGGAAATGGAAGCCCTCACGGCGGTGCAGGTGGGCCTGCTCACCGTCTACGACATGTGCAAGGCCGTGGACCGCGGCATGGTCATGGGCGACATCCGCCTGCTGGAAAAGCGTGGAGGGAAGTCGGGGGATTGGGGGGTGGCTGGTTAGGGCTTCGACCACATCCTGGCGTTCTGGCCTCCAGGCTTGTGGGCCTGGCGTTGCAGCCTGTGGGGCACCCCGCACTCGACCTCCGCCCCTGATATTCGCCCCCGATTTCCGCTTTCATCTGGCAGGGCGCTGCCCCGCAATCACGCACGCAATCCCGCCCAAGATGGCGGCCGAACACAGGGCCAGGCGCAGGGTCAGGGGTTCGCTGAGGAAGGCCACGCCGCCCAGGGCAGTGAGCACGGGCACGCTGAGCTGGACGCTGGCGCTGCTGGTGGGATGCATGCCCTTGAGCGCCGTGTACCAGACGGCGTAGCCCAGGCCGGAGGTCACGGCGCCAGAGCACAGTGCCCACAGCAGCCCGGCGGCGTCCACCTGGGCCCAGGGCAGTGCTGCCAGCGCCAAGGGCACGGCCAGCATCGCGGCGCGCACGAAGTTGCCAGCGGTCACAGCCGTGGGGTCCCCAGCGCCCCGCCCGCGCAGCGAGTACACGCCCCAGGCCACACCTGCGGCCAGCATCAGCAGTGCGCCCATGGCCGGCGGCGCGGTCACCCCTGGCCACAGCAGCGCCACCAGGCCACCCATCGCCAGCACCATGCCCGCCGTCTGACCCGGCCGCAGGCGCTGGCCGCGCCACAGGCCCCAGCCCAGCATCGTGGCCTGCACGGCGCCGAACAGCAGCAGCGCGCCCGTACCGGCCGACAGGCTCAGGTAGGCATAGGAGAAGGCTGCGGCGTAGACGAAGAGTGCGGCGGCCGATTGCCAATCGCCTGCCGGGCGCTGGCCGCGCCAGCGCACCAGCGCCCACAGCACCAGCGCCCCCGACATCAGGCGCGCCGTGGTGAAGCTGGCGGGGTCGATGGTGGTGTGCTGCAAGGCCAGCCGGCACAGCAGGGAGTTCCCCGCAAAAGCCGCCATCGCCAACGCGGTCAAGGCCGCCCACCTCACCGCTTCCTCGCCAGCTTCGGGTCCATCAGGTCGCGCAGCCCGTCGCCCAGCAGGTTCAGCCCCAGCACGCTCAGCACGATGGCCACGCCGGGGTACACCGCCAGCAGCGGGGCCTGGAACATCAGGGTCTGCGCTTCGTTGAGCATGCGGCCCCAGCTCGGCTGCGGTGGCTGCGTGCCCAGGCCCAGATAGCTCAGTGCCGCTTCGGCCAGGATGGCCGTGGCGAACGAGATGGTGGCCTGCACGATCAGCACGCTGGCGATGTTGGGCAGCACGTGGTTCAGCGTGATGCGCACCGGCCCCTTGCCCGCCGTGCGCGCGGCCAGCACGAACTCTCGCGCCCAGATGGCGTTGGCGCTGCCGCGGGTAATGCGGGCGAACACCGGGATGTTGAAGATGCCGATGGCGACGATGCTCATCACCAGGCCCGGGCCGTAGATGGCGGTGAGCATGATGGCCAGCAGCAGCGCGGGGAAGGCGAAGGCAAAGTCGCTGCCGCGCATGATGAGTTCTTCCACCCAGCCGCGCCGCGCCGAGGCGATGCAGCCGAGCAGCACGCCGAAGCCCAGGCCGATGCCCACGGCGATCACGCCCACGACGATGGAGTTCTGCGCCCCCACCAGGATCTGCGAGGCGATGTCCCGGCCCAGGCTGTCGGTGCCCAGCCAGTGCGCGGCCGACGGGGGCTGGAGCTTGCTCGGGATGTCGATCTCGGCCACCGGGTAGGGGGTCCACACCAGCGACAGCAGCGCCATGCCGGCCAGCAGCGCCGTGAGCACGCCGCCGGCCACGAAGCTCTTGTGCCGCAGGGCGCGGTGCCAGAACCCTTGCATGGCTTTCAGCTGCTGCGAAGGCGCGGGTCGATCAGCGCGTACAGGACGTCGACCACGAAGTTGACGATCACCACCACCGCAGCCAGCAGCATCACCACGTCACGCACGACCACCAGATCCCGGTTGCTGATGGCCTGAAAGATCAGCCGCCCCACGCCCGGCAGCACGAAGACGTTCTCCACGACGATGGTGCCGGTGATGAGGTTGGCGAACTGCAGGCCCATGACGGTCAACACCGGGATCATGGCGTTGCGCAGCACATGGCGCCACAGCGCCTGGCGCCGCGTCAGGCCCTTGGCGCGCGCGGTGCGCACGAAGTCCTCGCGCATCACCTCCAGCACCGCAGACCGGGTCACGCGCGCTAGGATGGCCGCCTGCACCAGGGCCAGCGCGATCGAGGGCAGGATCAGCGCCTGCAGCCCCTCCCACAGCCCACCGCCATCGTCTTCCGTCCAGCCGGGAAACCCGCCGGCGCTGACCCACTGCAGCTTCACCGCGAACAGCAGGATCAGCAGGATGGCGAACCAGAAGTTCGGAATGGCAATGCCCACCTGGCTGGCCGCCATCACGCCCACGTCGCCCAGTCCGTTGTGGCGCGAAGCGGCGTAGATGCCCAGGGCCAGTGCCAGCACCACCGTCAGCGCCATCGAGAGCACGGCCAGCGGCAGCGTCACGCGCATGCGCTCGGCGATCAACTCTGCCGTGGGGGTGTCGTAGCTGATGCTCTGTGCCGTCTGGCCCTGCAGCAGGCCGCCCACCCAGTCGGCGTAGCGCTGCAGGGGCGGGCGGTCCAGGCCGAGCTTGGCTTGCAGGGAGGCCAGGGATTCGGGCGTGGCCGTGTCGCCCAGGATGACCTCGGCCGCATTGCCCGGCAGCAGTTCGAGCACGGCGAACACCAGCACCGAGGCCACCGCCAGGGTGGCCAGGAAGGTGGCCACTCGCTTGAGAAGAAACACGCCCATCGAGAACTATCATGCCTCAACCTGTCTCAGCTGCCCGATGCCCTGCTCCTCATGAATGCCGTGCCTTTCGACGCTTCCCTGGTCTTCATCGCCGGCCGCTGGCGCGCCGGTAACAGCGGCCAGACCCTGCCACTTCTCAATCCTTCGGACGGCAGCGAACTCACCCGCATCGCCCGCGGCAACGCCGCCGACATCGACGCCGCGGTGCAGGCCGCGCAGGTGGCCTTGGAGGGTGAGGGGGGTGTGGAAGGTGACCGCGCGGGGGTGTGGGGCCGGCTGAGCGCCACCGAGCGCGGCCGCATCTTGATGAAGATGAGCGCGCTGGTGTTGGAGCAGGCCGATGAACTCGCCCGGCTGGAGGCGCTCGACGTCGGCAAGCCGCTCAAGCAGGGCCGGGCTGATGCCGTGGCGCTGGCGCGGTACCTGGAGTTCTACGGCGGTGCTGCCGACAAGGTGCACGGCGAGACGATTCCGTTTGCCAGCGGCTACACCGCGCTGACGCTGCGCGAGCCGCATGGGGTGACGGCGCACATCGTGCCCTGGAATTACCCCATGCAGATCATCGGCCGCAGCGTGGGTGCGGCCCTGGCCATGGGCAACGCCTGCGTGCTCAAGCCGGCGGAGGAAGCCTGCCTCACCGCCCTGGCCTTTGCCCGCATCGCGGACGCTGCGGGCCTGCCTGCCGGCGCGCTGAACGTGGTGCCCGGCCTGGGCGAGGAGGCGGGCGCCGCGCTGTCGGCGCACCGCGACGTGCGCCACATCTCCTTCACCGGCTCGGTGGCTGTGGGCACCCTGATCCAGACGGCGGCGGCGAAGAACGCCATCCCCGTGACGCTGGAGCTCGGCGGCAAGAGCCCGCAGATCGTGTTTGCCGACGCTGACCTCGATGCGGCCTTGCCTTTCCTGGTGAACGCCGGCATCCAGAACGCCGGCCAGACCTGCTCGGCCGCCAGCCGCATTCTGGTGGAGCGCGCTGTCTTCGACGAGGTGGTGGCGCGCATGGCCGAGCGCTACCGCGCACTGCGTGTGGGCCCGGCCCTGGACGACCTGGACATTGGCCCGGTCATCTCCGCACGCCAGCGCGAGATCGTGCAGGGTTATCTGGACGTGGTGCGCGACAGTGGCCTGCGCATCGCAGCGCAGGCGCCGTTGCCGGCGACGCTGCCGCCCGGGGGCTGCTGGGTCGCGCCCACGTTAGTGGCCGACGTCAACCCCAGCCACCGCATCGCGCAGGAGGAGATCTTCGGCCCGGTGCAGGCGGTGATCCCGTTCGAAGGCGAGCGCGAAGCCTTGACCATCGCCAACGGCACGCCCTTCGGCCTGGTGGCTGGCGTGTGGACGCGCGACGGCAGCCGCGCCTTACGCCTGGCGCGCAAGCTGCAATGCGGCCAGGTCTTCGTCAACAACTATGGCGCCGGCGGCGGCATCGAACTGCCCTTCGGCGGCGTGAAACATTCCGGCCACGGCCGCGAGAAGGGCTTCGAGGCGCTGTACGGCTTCTCGGTGCTGAAGACCGTGGCCTTGAAGCACGACTGAGCCTGCGCCGAACAGCGGCTGAAACCAAACGGAGGCGGCCTCTTGGAACTTGTCACCCTCTCGCACAGCTTGTCCGCCGGTTGGAGCCGACCCATGCCAGCGGCGTTGGACGGGCCCCAGACCTTGGTGCTGGTGTTCGGTGCCCCCTCGTACGGGCAAGCCCCCTCCGCCTGGCAGGCCCTGCGCGAGGCCTTCCCGCAGGCGGTGCAACTGGGATGCTCCACCGCGGGTGAGATCTTCGAGGGCGAAGTGCGGGACGACACCCTGAGCGTGGCCGTCCTGAAGTTCGGTGCCACCCAGCTCGTACGGGCCGTGACCTCGGTGGCCCGCCGCGAGGACTCTGCCGCTGCAGGGCAGCGACTGGCGACGCAACTGAACCGGACCGGGCTGCGCGCGGTGCTGGTGTTCAGCGAAGGCGTGCAGGTCAACGGGACGGCGCTGGTCGACGCCCTGACCCAGCACCTGCCCGCGGAAGTGGCCCTGTCCGGAGGGCTGGCGGGCGACGGTGACCGCTTCGGCAGCACCTGGGTGTGGGACGGTGTCGCGCCGCAGGGCCACAGCATCGTGGCCGTGGGCCTGTGCGGCGATGGCATCCGGGTGGGCCTGGGCAGTGAGGGCGGATGGGCCGACTTTGGGCCCGAGCGGCGCATCACCCGGGCAGAAGGCCAGGTGCTTTATGAACTGGATGGCCGACCGGCGCTGGATCTCTACAAGGACTACCTCGGCGAACTGGCCGCCCAGCTGCCGGCGGCGGGGCTGCGTTTCCCGTTGTCGGTCCGCCAGGGTGGAGGCACGGAAGGGACGGTGGTGCGCACCATCCTGGGCGTGGACGAGGCGAACCGCGCGCTGATATTCGCAGGCGACATTCCTCAGGGCGGTACGGCTCGCCTGATGCGTGTCAACCACTTGAGCCTCATCGAGAGCGGCAGCCTGGCGGTGGCCGAAGCCGCCCGCGCGGCCAGCCCTGAAGGGCCCGCCCTGTGCCTGTCCGTCAGCTGTGTGGGGCGCCGGCTGGTACTGGGCGAACAAACGGACGAGGAACTGGAGTCGGCCGCTCAGCTGCTGCCGCCGGGCAGCGCGCAGGTGGGGTTCTATTCCTACGGTGAGATTTCCCCAGCGGGCGGGGCCTGCAGCCGGCTGCACAATCAAACCATGACCGTGTCCGTGCTGTGGGAACGGCCGGACTGAGCCGGCCGGCTGCAGCAGCCTGAAGGGCCGAAGGGAGAAGACACTTGAACACCTTGCGCCACTTCGGGCGGAGAACGATGAATGTCTGAGGGCGCTGAGGCCGGGCATCCTCTGCTGCGCAGGCAACTTCGACGGCTGGGGCTGCAGTTGCAGGCCTCCCCTGATTTGCAGGGCTGGCAGGCATTCGTCAGCCGCGTGTCGCGCGCCTATGCCGAAGCCGACCAGGACCGCTACCTCATGGAGCGGTCGCAGGCCCTGGCCTCGGAAGAAATGGCCACACTCAACCAGGCCTTGCGGCATGAGCGCGACTTGCTGGAAAGCCGCGTAGCCGAGCGCACCGAGGCGCTGCGGCGCAGCGAAGGACGGCTGGCGAGCCTCGTCTCGCTGTCTTCCGACTGGATCTGGGAGCAGGACACGCAGGGCCGACTGACCTACCTGTCCGAAGGCGCCATGCTCACTGCGGGCATGCCCGCCGCCACCCTGCTGGGCCGCAGGGCGCAGGAGCTCGACGGTTTCGAGTGCGATGACCAGACGGCTCAGCGCTATATGCAGGCCTGTGCGCAGCATCAGCCCTTCCGCGACGTCGTTCACGGGGTGCGGATTGCTGACGGCAGCTTGCGTTTCGTGAGCATCAGCGGCGAGCCTGTCTTCGATGCCGAGGGTGCCTTCGTAGGCTACCGCGGCGTGGGCACGGATGTCACGGCCGCCACGCTGGCCTCACGCCAATTGACCTTGATGGCGCGTTTTGATGTGCTCACGGGGCTTCCCAACCGGGCCCAGTTCATCGAGGAGCTGGATCGCGCCGTCGCCCGCGCCCGCCGCGCCGAGGGCCAGTTCGGGCTGTGCTTCATTGACCTGGATGGTTTCAAGCAGGTCAATGATCTGCACGGTCACGCCGCAGGTGACGAAGTGCTGAGGGTGACGGCCGCACGCCTGCGCGAGGAACTGCGGCAAAGCGATTTCGTGGCACGGTTGGGCGGGGACGAGTTCGTGGCGCTGCTGCCGGGCAAGTCCAGCCCGACGGGGCTGGCGCGCGCGGGCGACAAGATGTTGCGTGCCATCGCTCAGCCCATCGACTTCGAGGGGCAGCCACTGCATGTCCAGGGCAGCATCGGCATCGCGCTGTACCCCGAAGACAGCTCGGAGGCCCGCCACCTGGTGGAGCAGGCCGATGCCGCCATGTACCTGGCCAAACAGGAGGGCAAGAACCAGGTGCGCTTCTACACCGGCGCGCTGGCACGCAATGTGGCCCGCCAGTTCGCCATGGAGTTGGATCTGCGCCGGAGTTTTTCGGCCGGGGGCCTGGAGCTTCACTTCCAGCCCCGTATCGAACTCGCCTCCGGCCGCATGTCAGGGGTGGAGGCGCTGGTGCGCTGGGAGCACCCCGAGCGAGGACCGGTACCCCCTGCGGAGTTCGTGTTGCTGGCCGAGGAGCGCGGCCTGATCGTGCAGTTGGGCCGTTGGGTTTTGGACGCCGCCTGCCGGCAGATAAGGCGCTGGCGCGATGCCGGGCTGCAGCCGCCACGTTGCGCCATCAACCTGTCGGCGCATCAGCTGGTCAGCGATGCCTTGTTCGACGACGTGTGCCACGCCCTGCAACGGCATGGACTCGAAGGCTCCGCCATCGAACTGGAGCTCACCGAGGCCGTGATCACCGCCCAGCATGGCCGTGCTGACGCCCTGCTGCTGCGCCTGCAGGGGCTGGGCGTGCACATGGCCATCGATGACTTTGGCACGGGCACCTCCTCGCTGGCGATGCTGCACCGCTTGCCGGCACAGGCGCTGAAGGTGGACCGTTCCTTCGTCGGCCGCCTGCCCGAGGGCGACGCGCTGAGCGTCACCCGCGGTGCCATCGCCTTGGCCCACGGCCTGGGCATGCGGGCCGTGGCCGAGGGTGTGGAGTCCGCTGCGCAACTGCAGGCGCTCAAAGAGCTGGGCTGCGATGAAGCGCAGGGCTATCTGCTGGGCCGGCCGTTGCCGGCCGACGCCTTCGCTGCCCACCTGCGCAGTTGACGGGGCTTCAGCCCAGCACTGCGGCCATGGCCTGGGCCGTGCGCTCCACGTTGCCGGTGTTCAGCCCGGCCACGCACATGCGGCCCGAGCGCACCAGGTACACGCCGAACTCTTCGCGCAGCCGGTCCACCTGCGCCGCGCTCAAGCCGGTGTAGCTGAACATGCCGCGCTGCGTGAGGAAGTAGCTGAAATCGCGCCCGGGCAGGCGTGTGCTCAGCACGCCGTGCAGAGAGCGGCGCATGGCCAAAATGCGCTCGCGCATCGCGGCCACGTCCGCTTCCCAGGAGGCGCGCAGCGCCGGGTCGGTCAGCACGCGGCTGATGATGCCGGCGGCGTGTATGGCGGGGCTGGAGTAGTTGCGCCGCACCGTGGCCTTCATCTGCCCCAGCACCAGCTCGGCCTGGGCGGCATCGGCGCAGACCACGCTCAGCGCGCCGGCGCGCTCGCCGTACACGCTCATGCTCTTGGAAAACGAATTCGCCACAAAGAAGCTCAGGCCGGCCGAGGCCAGGGCGCGCACGGCGAAGGCGTCTTCCTCGATGCCGTCTCCATAGCCCTGGTAAGCCAGGTCCAGGTAGGGCAGCAGTTCACGCTCGCGCAGCACCGGGATCAGCGCCTCCCATTGCGCGCGGGTCAGGTCCACGCCCGTTGGGTTGTGGCAGCAGGCGTGCAGCAGCACGATGCTGCGCGCGGGCAGGCCGCGCAGCGTCTGCAACATGGCGTCGAACTTCAGCCCGCCAGTGGCGGCGTCGTAGTAAGGGTAGGTGTGCACCGTGACGCCAGCGCCCTCGAACATGGCGCGGTGGTTGTCCCAGGTCGGATCGCTCACCCACAGGGCGCTGTCGGGGAACCAGCGCTTGAGGAAGTCCGCGCCCACTTTGAGGCCGCCGCTGGAGCCCACGGTCTGCAGTGTGGCCACGCGGCCGCTGGTCACCGCCTCGTGGCCAGCACCAAACAGCAGCCCTTGCACGGCCGAGCGTGCCGCCGCCGCGCCCTCGATGGGCAGGTAGGACTTCGGCGCGCTGTCGGCCAGCATCTGTGCCTCGGCCTGGCGCACGCAGTCCAGCACCGGGATGCGCCCGGCGTCGTCGAAGTAGATGCCGATGGACAGGTT
>Ga0315900_10003667_pt1 | contig 22251 bp, 22 predicted proteins | sample LakEriMetagenome_FD_203521 | JGI IMG/M metagenome (GOLD analysis project Ga0315900, IMG submission 203521) | Freshwater fungal communities from buoy surface, Lake Erie, Ohio, United States - Buoy 12 MA114 | ecosystem: Environmental > Aquatic > Freshwater > Lake > Lake biofilm | place: USA: Lake... | reverse complement strand
AGCACCCCTTGTCCATATGAACTGCCTTATTAATAAAACCTAACTCATTTGGAATAGATTTATGATCTGTTTCAAATAATAATCTAGCTCTGCCCTGTGCAACGCGTTCAGCCTCAAGCGCCCACATGCCAACTTGGGTATGGGCTTTGCTAAATGCATCAGTTGTCTCTTTTAACTCACCCCTTGGAACCAAAGCATAAGGACCACCTAATAAATCAGATTTACCAGGTGCTCGTAGCACTGCGTAATCATTTGATTGATCTTTAACCTCCACCTCTAACATAAATTTCATCTTGTTTAGGTAATCTAAAATCTCTTGTGTTCGAGAGTTTTCAGTGTGTAACCAGGTGGTATTGCCATCATCTACCAAAAAGAGTTGATCAATTACATGCCCTTGCACATCAAGTATTAGAGATTCAACCCATTTACCTGCCTCTAGTTTTTCTACATGCTGAGTAGTTAATGCATGCAGCCAGGTAAGGCGATCTTTGCCTGATATTGAGATAACTCCGCGGTGAGATAGATCTGCCCAAGCCTTTCCTGCCACTAATGCTTTTTGCTCCTGATTTGGCTCTCCAAAGTGCCAAATAGCACCTTTATCAGGACCTGACTCAACTAATACTGCGCTCATTACTTACCTGATTTATTGGCGCACTTACTACACAATCCATAAACAGCAAAGTGTGTTACATCAGTCTTAAATCCGTAATCATCTGCCAAGGTATTAACAAAATTTGCTGCAGTATCAATAGGTGCATCCCCAATTGATTCACATTCAGAGCAAACTAAATGCAAGTGGGTTAACTCCTCTGCTGCATGGTATGTAGCACCGCCATGGCCTAGATGAGTATGTAGTACTAAACCAACATTTTCGAGTGTTTCAAGGTTTCGATAAACAGTTGAAAGATTAATTCCAGGGTGTGTTGCTCGAACCTTTTCTGCTACCTCCTCCGGCGTGGCATGACCAAGCTGTCTAACCGCTTGCAGCACTAACTCACGTTGTGGAGTTAAGCGAAGCCCTTTTTCCCGCAGCTCATTTGGTTTAGCCATGGGGTAAGTCTAACTGGCTATCTTCTACCACCTAATTGCGGGAGGTTATGCGAAATTTCACCCGAAAGAGGATTAAGTAAAACTGGCAACCTAAGCAAAAACCAAAGGCAGCATTTAAAAAGGCAGCCCCTAGTGCAAAGCTGGTTGCAACTAGAAAGACTGTTGTGTTTCCAGTTAAGCCACCAATGAGCGCAGCTGCAGCAAAGAGTGCGCCAATTAATTGGGCAAATCTTGGGGCTGCCTCATTCTCACTAGGAATGGGCCCTGAAAGACGAGGCTGAATTAAGTTGCGATAGATAAAGCCATAGAGGGACCTTCGAAGTCCAAATAAAACAGCTGACAAAAATACTGCAAATTGAAATCCAATAATTAAATTGGACTCTGTCACTAGTGCTGCTGATAAAACTAAGGTCGTAATTGCCGCTGTGTATCTTGGGCCCCTGGCATCGATTAAACGCTCTGGCCTTGCTTGAGTAATGCTTGACACTTTTTTCTCTCCTTTGTTAGATAAATAAAATTAATTTTGTGAAACTAAAAAACAAATTAACTATTTATCCAACAAATACAACTCTTATTACGGGCAAAATCAATTACGCGCCGCTTTGTGAAGTAAACAGGTTGTATGAAGAACATGGGAAGATTTTATAATATTTAATTGATTACTTCTTGCAAAGTGTTTGCACAAAACTGCTAGATAGCTTTGATCGCCTTGATAAGTTGATCACGTTTTGGCGCACCCTTTGCCCTGGCAATCTCAAACCCCTTGCTATCTAAAAATATGGCGGTTGGGGTGGAGCGAATATCAACCCTTCTGACTAAATCAAGATTAGATTCAGCATCTACTTCAACATAGGAGATATCTTTAAAATCTTTCACTACATCTTTAACAATTGCTTTTGCAGTTCGGCACTCAGAGCAGAAGGTGGTTGAAAATTGCAGGATAGTAAGACGGCTGCCATATTTGCCACCGAATTCACCCTCTGAGATTTTTACCCATGTTCCCTTTTTTATTACACCCTTTTTAGCGCGAAGAAGCAGCCCAATTACTGAAGTGAGTGAGATAAGTAAAAGAAGTGGCAGCAAACTTTCCATAGCGGTATTCTTGCACTCTTATGGCACGCCTTCTTCTACTTACAAACTCCAGCGGTGCTAGCGCTGATGTGATGCCATCCCTTGGCTTACTGCAGCATGATGTGAAGATCTTGCCGATTGAGGCCTCAGTATTAGTTGAACCACCGGTAGTTGATTGTTTACTCATTGATGCTCGTCGTGATCTACCAGCTGCTAAATCATTTACCAAGTTGATTACCTCAACTGGGGTGGATGTTCCGATAGTGGTGATTACAACTGAGGGTGGGCTTTCTGCAATAAATGCAGATTGGGGCATTAATGATGTAATTCTTGATACGGCAGGTCCTGCTGAGGTTGATGCTCGAATTCGGATTGTGATTGGCCAGACCGCTATTTCGCAATTAGCAAGTAATCCGTCCGCTGGTGAGATAAGAAGTGGTGAGGTAATAATTGATGAGTCCTCATACACAGCCAAGATAAAGGGGCGAGTTCTAGATTTAACCTTTAAAGAGTTTGAATTGCTTAAATACCTAGCCCAACATCCAGGCAGGGTTTTTACAAGATCTCAGTTATTGCAAGAGATCTGGGGATATGACTACTTTGGTGGAACTAGAACTGTTGATGTTCACATTAGACGTCTACGTTCTAAGTTGGGACCAGAGTTTGAGGCAATTATTGGAACAGTTCGAAATGTTGGTTACCGATTTGCTACTCCAAATAATCAAGCACCAGCAGATATCAATTAACCAATAAATAATTGCAACATTTAAATCACCTATCGCAATCACAGCAATTAAGTGTTTTAGAGTTGATTAAGGCTGCAACTGATCTAGATGGTGTGCCACCAATTGCTGAGCATGTGCTCCTGCACTTGCGTCACGGGGGTGATAAGGCAGATTCACATTTAGTAATTGAAAAAGATGATCAAGTGATTGCCTACGCCCACCTTGATAAAACTGATCTAGTTGCGGGGCCTAGTGTTGAAGCAGTAGTTCATCCTAAGTATCGAAGTCGTGGATTTGGGACTCAATTATTAAATAAGACAATAACAATATGTGGAGATAAAACTCGTATTTGGTCACATGGTGATCTACCCCAAGCACAAAGCATTGCAGCCTCGTTAAAGCTAGATCGGCTTTGGGCAAATCTGCAGATGAGTAAAAAGTTGGTAGAGATAGAGGCGGTAACCTCTAAGCATCTAATCAGAAGCTTTCTGCCTGGTATTGATGATCAAGCATTTCTTGAGTTAAACAACAAGGTATTCACCGATCATCCAGATCAAGGTGGGTGGAGTAATAATGATTTAACGGTGAGAGTGAATGAAGAGTGGTTTGATGAGAAAGGTTTTTTTGTTTGTGAAGATAATGGGAAGTTAATAGGCTTTTGTTGGACCAAAGTCCATGGCGCACACACCCACTCACATGAGGGCAATGAGACAAACCATGGCCATGAAGCAATTGGTGAGATCTATGTGTTAGCCGTTGATCCTGCATATAAGGGAAAGGGAATTGGAAAGGATTTAACTACTACCGGACTTAATTACTTAAAGTATCAAGGTTTAAGCAGCGTGATGTTATATGTTGGAGTTGAAAACAAAGCTGCCTTAAATCTTTATAGATCCCTTGGCTTTAGCGATTTTGGAAGTGATGTTATGTATAAGGTGGGTAAGTAAGTATCCACAGTCATAATTTTTATTGCACTTAGAATTCCTAAATCTTTTATCTTCATCAAGCTACCTATGTAGCTCAACTGGACAGAGCGATCTTTTAACGAAGGATCAGTTAAATCGTATCAAGAACTTCTATCTTTTAAATCAAAAATCTTCAATAAATGTAATTAGGCATTCAATATAGCTCTCACCTTGAATGCCAAGGTTTTGCGCATCAGGGGGTGCTGTCATTGGTTCAACACAAATCCCCTCATTATCTTGGTTGAAGACCACCCAGTACGGGGTATCACACTCTATCGAAACTCTTGCTGCTCCCGGCCAAATAATCTCAGGCACACCTACTACCTCCACAAAAGCATCATCCCACGGTGGATTAGTTGGTGTAATTAGTTCTCCTGTTGGTAGGTAATCATCACCTCGCTTAAACATTTTATTTGCATTAAATAACAGCTCGGCTGAATCTCCTTTACCAATCTCACGGGCAAACCATGGGTGAAAACCAAGTGTTACCGGCAAATCACAACCATTGTCTTCATACTCAACTGTCCACCTTAGGGCGTTATCTAATATCTCATAACTTTGAGTAACTGTCGCGCCATCATATGGTGAAGGAAGCTCTAGAAATTGTCTGCCACCACCAATGTCCTCCCATGAGGAATGCACACCTAATCCATTCAAAGCATGGGGAGGATCAAAGCTATTTGGTAGTTGATACTTTTTTCCTTTTGAGTCTTTAATAATTCCATCCCTAATTCTTCCTGCAAATGGAGACATTGAAAACCAACCCCAGGTTAAATCCTGCCCACGAAATGGAACTACAAACTGCATATCTCGCCACTGCACAGAAGCCAGACGTGCGCCTTGATCTAAATCAATTGCAATTGAGATTTGATCCCCATCAATATTTAACATTTAATCAATCTCATCTTTACTTGGTGGATTAGCCCCAGTACGTGAAACAGTTATCGCAGCAGCCTTTACAGCCCGATTAAGCATGGTTTTAAGCACCTCACCTGTTAATTTATCAAGGCCAATATTAACGATTGCTTCAACCAAAATAGCCCCCACAGTATCGCCAGCCCCCACAGTATCGGCCACAATAACTTTAACTGCATCAACAGATATTTGTTCATTCTTTCGATAGGCAGTAATACCTTTATCACCAAGAGTCACCACAACCAATTGCACGCCAACTTCTATCCAATTGTTTACTATCTCATCAATTGCTTTGTCTGGATAAAGCCAATTTAAATCCTCATCACTTACCTTTACAGCAGATGAAATTGCTACCCATTGTTCAACCTTCTTCACATATTCATCTCTATCACCCAATAAAGCAGGCCTAATATTTGGATCAAAAACAATTGGCGTAACATGCGCAACACTTTGTGCCCATTTAAACAAAACTGAGGCACCTGGCTCAATTATTGTTGCCAGGGTTCCAATGTGAAGTAGCGATGGCTTTATCTTTTGTGGATCTGGAAGCCAAGAAGCAGAAAAATCAAAAGTTGCAGTACCTCCAATTACAAATTCATATGAGGCACTTCCTGATTTAGATATCGTAACTTTTGCAGTGCAGGTTGGCTTGTTTGAGTACTGCGCGTAATCAAGTCTTACATTGGCTGAAAGAAGTTCAGCCTTTGCCATTTGGCCATACTCATCGTTAGAAACTCCATCAATAAAACATGTTTTAACTCCAAGTTTGGCTAATGCTTTTGCTGTATTTGCAGGGCCTCCACCAACAACCGCTACATACTCACTTCCATCTGGAATTAAATCAATTAACACTTCGCCAGCTACCCAAACTTGATCACTCAAAGTAATTCACCTTTACGGGCCAAAAACTCAGTTAATACTTCAACTGCCAGTAGATGATCTTCTACTTGTGGCAGGCCACTGATCACTAATATGCCTTTAAAGCCCTCTTCCGTTATTAATGGTATGGCACCGCCATGTATGGCATGTGTTTGATCTGTTACACCATTCTCCTTATACCAATTCACACCGCGTTCTTCAGCAGATACTCTTTCAAACATAGTTGAGTGATGATTTATCATTACAACCGCTACTTTGCTACTTATCCACCAATCATTTTTAGGTTTTGATCCCTCCAAAGAGACATGAAATACAATCCATTCACCAATTCTGACTTCAATTGTGATTGGCAAACTTCTGTGGTTACCGAGAGTGACAGCGATTTGCCCAATCTCGATTGCATCTTGATTGGATAGTGATGGAAGTTTTAAAATCTGTTCTTCTTCAAGTAGCTGCTTGCTACTAAATCCACCAGTAGTCATACTTTAGAACCTAGTTGTGGCTAATTTTTGGAATGAAATAAGGCAATATCTTTAATAATCTGATCAAGGTCAATTTCAGGCTGCCACCCTAATACCCTTTTGATTTTTGAAATATCTGGAACTCTTCTTTGCATATCCTCAAAACCGTCTGGATATGCCTTATCGTAAGAAATCTTCTCAATAGTAGATTTGGATCCAGTAATTTCAATAACCTTTTTAGCTAACTCCATAATCGTGATCTGTTGGTTATTTCCCACATTAAAAACCTCACCGACCGCATTATCTGAATCCATTACTAGCAATAAAGCCCTAACGGCATCTGCCACGTGGCAGAAACATCTAATCTGATCCCCACTTCCGTATACGGATAGTGGCTCATTATTGAGGGCAGCGCTTACAAATCTCGGCAAAACCATTCCATAATGGCCCACTTGACGAGGGCCTACAGTATTAAAAAATCTAACAATACGAATTGGCAGTCTATTCTCTAGGTAATAAAAATAAGCAAGGCTTTCATCAACAGCTTTTGCTTCACTATATGACCACCTAGATTTAAGCGGGTGGCCAATAATTCGATCATCCTCTTCTGCTAATGGTACTTTGTCGTTTTTTCCGTAAATCTCACTTGTTGAAGCTATCAAAATACCCTTGTTTTTATTACTTACAGATTCAAGGACAATCTCAGTTCCCTGTAAATTTGTCTTTAAACTTTCCAAAGGTTTATTTATAATATTAAAAACACCTAGCATGGCAGCTAAATGAATCACATAATCACTTTCTGATACCAATTTTTCAACTAAGGCTCTATCAAGAATACTTCCTTGTTTTACTTCAATCATATCTTTTACAAATTTTAAGTTACTCAAAGATCCGGTGGATAGATTATCAAAAATTACTACCTGATCTCCTCTAGCAATTAAGCTCTCTGCCAAATGTGACCCTATAAAACCGGCACCACCAGTTATAAGAAACTTCACTAAATAGACCCTCCCGTATTTAGTTGCATAACTCCACCTAGCATTTCTAAGCGCAAATAATCATGAAGGGTTGCAATAATTGCAAGGTCATAATCTTTTGTTAAAGCAACTGATTTTTCACCATTCCATATCTTTACGATTTCATCATGCCAAGACACTAAAGCACCTTGGCCCCTTAATCTCAAGATTAAGCTAACTGCTGGCGATTCTCTGACATCAGAGACATTTGGTTTATAGGCAACTCCAACAACTAAAATTTTCTTACCCGTTAAACTGCCTAGTTTTTCCGCTGATTTTTTAACAAAGTAATCTGGCATGGAATCATTTACTTTAACAGCAGTTTCAATCATTTGAATTGGAGCACCTAGTTCATTCGCTTTTTCTGCAAGATATATTGGATCAACTGGAATACAGTGGCCACCAACGCCGATACTTGGGTAAAAAGGCATAAATCCGTAGGGCTTTGTGGCTGCTGCTTTTATTACTGAAGTAACGTCTATATTGCTCACTCTGCAAAAAGATGCGAGTTCATTAACAAGGGATATGTTTACCAATCTAAAACTATTTTCAAGTAATTTTGCTGTTTCGGCTTCCTCCAATGAGTCACACTCATGAATCTCATTAACAAAATTTTTATAGAAGTTAAATGCTTTGATATATGATGCTTTATCTAAACCGGCTACTAATTTTGGCGTATTTACTAGATTCCAATTCTTATTTAAAGGATCTATTCTTTCTGGGGAGAATGCTAAGTAAAATTCCCCTAACGCTAAGCCAGATTCCTCCATTAAAATTTTTGATACTAAACTGCGCGTCGTTCCTGGCGCTACGGTAGATTCAAGTATAACTAAAGTGCCCCTAATTAAATTCTTTCCAATTTTCTTTGTAGCTGCTGTCAGAGCCCTTAAATCCGGTTTATTATCTTGGTCTAGAGGTGTAGGAACACAAATCAAGATCACGTCTGAATTCGAAATGTTATCAAATTCTTGCGAAAAAAAAAGTTTTTGACTTTTAATCAATGACTTTAACAAACTTAAATCTATACCTTCAATTTTAGTTTCGCCATCATTCAGATTCTTACTTTTTGCTTCATCTACTTCAATACCACACACTTTAAATCCAGAACCAGCAATTGCCAAAGAAAGAGGTAGTCCAACATAGCCTTGTCCAACTATTGAGATCAATTTCATGTAGTTAAAAGGTTATCTCAAGTTGAGCTGTTTTTGCCTGCTCAGAATTAGGGGCAAACTTGATAATTCTTTCTTTCATGTTTAAAGCCTTATCAATAGATCCAATCTCCTTATAAAGTCTTGCTAATTGTAAGAAATTTTTTGCATTATATGGATCAATCTTAAGAAGATACTCTCTTTGTTTAATGGCTTCTTTAAAATCACCCGCAGACTCATATGTCATGGCCAATGCTAGATAATTGTTTGGGTGTCGTAAATCAGACTTAGTTAACTTTTGTAATGCATCGATGCCCTGTTCTCTTAAACCCGCTCGAATTAAATAATCAGATACTTCCAATTTGTAAGCTGGTTGCGCCAATGGATCAGTAACAATGGTTTTTGCCAATTCTCCAAAACTAACTGCTCCCACCTGAGTTTGAGAATTAATCATATTTCTTACGTCAACAATTCTAAACTCACTTTTTGATAGATTTAAAACAAATACCAGACTAAAAATTGTTAAAACCCCTGAAGTTAGTACTCGTTTTACTTGTAAAGTTTGTTTATTAACAACTGACATTTTTCCAGGTGTATTAGTCGAGGCTGTAATCTTTAAATCATTAGATACCATGCCAATGATTGTGCCGCCAATAATCCAACCCCAGATCGTAAGTCCTATGTTGTCAATTGAAACAATACTTTGTGCTATGTATGCAACCCACGCACTAAAAATACCAAGAAGAAAAGTTTTTTGATTCCCTTTTAGAATTCGAAATCCCTTTAGGGCTGTGATAAAAACATAAGATATTAAAACCAGATAAATAATCCCGAGGAATAGTCCACCGGTTGCAAAATATTGTATGAAAACATTATGTGCATTGGTGCTATTTAATTCATATCCTTGCCTTAATGAAAAGCTAGGATCACGGTAAAGTTTAAAATTTGCTCCGTACCGATCAATACCCACACCTGAAAATAAATTTTCTCTGAGCATATTAATGCCAGCGTTCCAATAGTACCCGCGTAAGGTCACTGAATCTTTATATAGGTATTTTTCAAGTGGACCAACTTGAAGCATTCCGAGCACAACAACTGAAGTAAAACCAAGTGCTAGCATTGATGATACTAAACCCAGAATTTTGCTTCGCTTTAAGATCATTAAGTTTAAAAAAATAGTCAAACCTGCAGCTAAAGAAACAATTCCTTGTCTTGCATTCGACAGCAAAATGTTAACTACTAAGCCAAGGAATAGTATTGCAAATGCAATTCTAATTGAACCTCTAAGGGATTGTAGAAAAATAAAGCTACAACAAAGTGTTCCAAGAATAGCCATATATGCACCGGCATAATTTGGGTTGCCCAAAGTACCTATTATGGGATTATATTGATTGATCCAAATAACGAAATCATTCCCACTGTACTGCATCAATCCATAAATTATATAAATGGTACTTAGGAATGCTACCACCAGAGAAAACATTTTAGCGTAATCAAATTTGAAGAAATTAGCAGCAAAAAGCATATAAACAGCAAAACATAAATATGTAACAGCTCCTAATTGGCGTTGGGTATCTCCCAAAAACGCAGTTACCTTTACATCTGTTAGTAATGCAGTTGTAAGTAGTATCAAAGTAAAAGTTATAATTATAAAATTGAGAATCTTAACATTTGGGGAAACCTGCTTGGGTACAAAGACCATGTAACCAATCAACCAAGCAGTGAATAAAATTAGTAAATACATTTTCGGTGCATTAAAGGGATCAGCCATATTTGGATTAAAATACAGTGTGATTGCTACGGCAGAATAAAACAAAAACTTTATTGGGTTTGATTGCTGCTTGTTTTTTACTTTAGTGGCCACATTTAATTCTATCTAAAAATACCGGCCCGGTATCCATAATTTGGATACCGGGCCGGTATTTGATCTTACCTTTGGCTTATTAAGCCTTTACCTTCTTTTGAATCTTTAGCACCAAATTAGTCAATGTGGTGATAAGGGTTCTCAATGAAGCAACAGTTGTTGCCAATGCAGTAACTGCAGCGAGTGCGGCAGCGCCTGAGTCAGCGATTGTTGCTGTCGCAGATACCTCTACTTGACCAGCTGCTGGAAGCAGTGAGCCTCCGGTTGCTGTGATCTTAAGAGATGTACCTGAGTAAGGAGCAAAGAACTCAATCATTGCAACTGCATCTGTGCTGTTAATACCATCTACAGCTGCAACTCGCGCAGCTGGTGTGTAAGTAACGGCACTTAGAGTTGGTTGGGTTCCTGAGAAACTTCCTGTTGCTGTAATACCACCAGCAGCAAGCAAGTTTACCCGCTCAGCTCTTGGAAGAGCTTTTCCAGCTGCATCTAGAGCTGAGATAAGGATGTAACCCTTTTCTCCTGGCGCATATGAAGCCTTATTAAACGCAAGCTTCAAAGAGGCTGGATTTGCATTTGTCACAGTTACGGCGACTGACTTATCACCTTTAACGGTAGCAGTATTCTCATTTGTGCTTGAGTTTGCCACGGTGATAGTTGCAGATCCTGCTAGTGCTCCAGTTAAAGAACATGTGTGATAACCAATAGCTGAGTTATAAGCACAAGCTGTTCCAGAGTCAGTAACTACAGTTTTATCTGAGCTGTAAGCAAATACACCAGAGGTACCGGCTGCGTTTGCTACTACAACATTGCCATTAGCATCTGTTGCTTTGACCCATATAACTCCAATAGTTCCAGCGCTGCCACCTGTCATGGTGTTAGCACCTGTACCAAGAACTGTTGTTCCTGAAATAACAGCTAATTTAGTTGCTGTTGTGCTGTAGAAAGTAACAGTTTTTGGTGCAAATGTAACAGAGGTTGTGCTGATATTAATTGTTGCAGTACCAGCTATTCCATCTGAGAACACAAGTACATCTAAGTAGCCATTAGTTGCTACATATTGCATGGTTACATTCTTACCCATTGGAACACCTGCAGATTGTCCAACTGATCCAACAGTTGTTGAAACTGTTACCGATTCAGAGGCTGTTGTGGTATTGGTTGAGGTACGAAGTGAAACACGAATAACTGCGCGGGTTGCTGTTGAGGCTGTAGCCGCTACAGATACCACGGAGTCAGATGAACCAGCTACACCTAGGAAAGAAGATCCTTGGGTTAGGGTTGCAGAAGAATATGCAGAGGATGCCACAGTTGAACCTGCTGAAACCGTAAAGGTTACATCAACAGATTTCACGTTAGCTGAAACTGCACCACCAGCTGTATTCACGTCAAATGGCGTGGCAATAACTGTGTAAACATATGTTCCAGCACTGCGAGCAGTTGCTGAATCCATGTGAATCTTAAATGATGCGGTGTAGTAACGGTTTGCATCACCTGAAGCACCAATTCGAACTGCTGTGCCAGACTCAAGACCAATCAACGTAGCCGCTGATGTTCCAACCTGTGTTCTAGCAGATCCATCAGGATTATTTAGAACTAGAACTGGATTAGCTGTGCTTGTGGATGTATCAGTAGGTGTAAACAAACCACGTGGATACTCTGCAGCAGCAGCTGGCTTTGATTTTGGTGCAATTGTAAGCGAAACAGAATCTGTTGTTGCTGTTACGCCTAAGAAGGTAACGGTAACTGTTGCACCAGTTGTAGAGTCTGAGATTGCGCCAATATTGGTAGAAGCGCCATTACCGCCACCAATTGATGCAGTTCCTTCTGTTGCGCCAGCAGTCAATATTAAACTTGACACTGGAATTACAGCTTGTGAAGGAGCTGAGCTAAGAACACCCATTCCTAAAGCTGCAACAGCTACAAGCGCAATACGCTTGAAGTTTGTCTTTGTAGACATTTGTTTCCTTTCGTTAGTCGTTACCGGGAATTTCCCAGTAGCGGCTTCGAGATGAGTCGCACGTGCTGACGCATCTCTTTCCCCCCGCAATATCCGGATTGCAGGAGAAACCTGTTTTTTAGGAGTCATTTATTTGACCCCTTTGGCGCTGATATTGATCGCCTGAGCAAGGATTGAGCTCTTGCTAGAGTTCAAAATTATACGGGAAGTTATCTCATTTGGAATCGCATCGACATCTAACCCGCCAGTAACAGGCACAAATAGGGGTGAATCTATGGTGGAATCTATATATAGGGTGGCGGTCAGGAGGTAATTTCCATCGGAAAGGCGAGAAATTGCTGAGGCTGAGCCTGTTTGGGTCAATGGAAACCATGAGCCTGCGATTGTAATTGATGGGCTTGCATAGTACGAAGTGCCTGATCCATCAACTGTAACGGATTGTGACATCAACAGATTAACAACATTATCACCGTAAGACTGGAGGTATGAAACTAAAATATAACCATCTGGATTGGTAATTGTCGATTGAGCTGAAAGGCCAACTGAGCCAACAACTCCAGCTAAATCTGAAACTGTGAATCCTGTTGGTAGACCATCTTTTGAAAGACCAGCAAACAAGGATTTGGATGTCCGGAAATTAATAGCTGAGTTATCTTGAATAATTTTTTGTTCAGAAAATTTGTCTTCTGTTGCAGATTGTGATGATTTGTTATTTGTCTCAGAGCTGGCTATGGATGGCACTTCTTGCTTCGCACTTGCAATGACAGTTGGTGTATTGAACTCTGAGCCTGTTACAGAATTAAAACCTAGGAATGCAACCATTACGATAAGTAATGAAAGTGCCACCTTTGAAGATTTCTTAGCAAGCTCTGCTGCCTTCTTATATGTGCCAGAGATAGAATCAAGTGCAGTAGCACCAGTTTTCTCATCAACGACCCATTCAGTAAGAACCCGAATAAATGAGGCTCGAGCGCGTTGCACAACATGGCGAACATTTTTCTCACTAGTTCCAATTGCAGTTGCAATCTCTTTCGTAGTGCGACCTTCAACCTCCCACATAACAAGGGCTGTTCGTTGTGTCTCTGAAAGACGAGATAGTGCCTCTCGAATAATTGAAGCATCCTCGGCGGCTGCAAGAGTTGCATCCATTGGGATGTGATTTTCTGCTGCAATTTCTGATAAGCGCTCTTGAGTGGCATCTGAATCAATGGCAACTAAGTTAGGGCGAGATCCTGTTGCTCGAATTACATTCAGACATAGATTGTTAACTGTGGTGCGCAGATATGCCATAGCACGGTCTGCGGTATCTAGCTCTGGAGCTGCCAAGATAAATTTAAGGAAGGCATCTTGAACCACCTCTGCTGCATCAGCATCGCTTCGAAGAATTCGGCGGGCTTGAGCGATAAGTGATGAGCGGTTTTGGGTGTAAAGAGCGGATAAATCAGAAACAGACCACGCAGCAACAGTCGCTGGGGCCTGAGCCTTCTTACGAAGTGACACTTTGATTTCCCGCTTTCAGGTGAGCCAACGTCTTGACCCCTCTACTTAGTAAGACACTAAAAGGGGGTAAATGTTGCTGTAGTTTCGGGGCCATTTTTGAGTTCCACGCCTGAAATAAGACTAAGCGCCAACTCTCATATGGCTAATTCCAAGGGTGGGCCCTGTCGGGATCGAACCGACGACCCACGGATTAAAAGTCCGTTGCTCTACCGACTGAGCTAAAGGCCCCAAGATTAGTACCAAACTCCACTAGTAAAAAACGCCAAGAGTAAATTCAGTCCTGAACTCAAATTTAAAAGTCTACTGAGCCTCACATTAGCATAAAACTGACCTAGCTAAGTTTATTTAATACCTCGGACTTCTTGTATGAGGGCCATGCCTGGTGCTAGTTCGACCACAAGTTTAAATCATTAAATTTACACTGAAATCAATTAAGGTGATCTCAATCCACTTCGCTCCCTGATTTTCTTTGACACTAATTATGGACTTTCTAGGAAGTAAATGTGCTAATTTCGGGAAACGGAATAATCAATTTTTTTCCGCGGTGTGGCCATTTTGCAATTATAACTTCGCTGTAATTCCAAGCGAGAACTAAGCAAACCTCATAACTTTCTGGTAACAGTTCTGAGAAGCGAGATATGTGTACATTAGCTAGTGCCATTTGCCTACCAATTCTCTCTTCAGATTCATCATAGACAAATTCAATTAAATGACTTATTCCCAGATAGTGAAGCAACATATTACCTCGTCCCGAGGCACCAAATGCAATGATTCTAGCTCCATTCTTTTTTTCAGAAATTAACAAGTTTCTTACATCTATGATTTGATCCATAAACTGAGAGATAGCCAGTCTCATATTAATTGGATTTAACTCTTGGTTTTTTTCTATTTCTAAAATTTCATTTATTGAGTCAGACAAATTAGTTTTTAACTTAGAAAAAACTAGTCTCATAGAGCCACCATGCGTCTCAATTAGGCAACCATCAATTAGATAAAGTCCCACCGACTCCATTAAACTACGAAGACTTTTAACTGAATAATAATACTTATGTTCGTGATAGATAAAATCTATTGCTTTTCTGTTTAAGAGTGCAGATAATGATTGTACTTCGACGATGAATAGTCCATCTGGCAAAAGTGAGCTATTAATAGCTTGCGCTACATCTGCAATATCAGATATGTGTGCAAAAGAATTACATGAGATTATGACATTAAACTTCTCCCTTAAATTGTGAGTATCTAGATTTTCCGTTCCAAAAAAACCTGTGATTACTGTTAAATTCTCTTTTTTAGCCAACTTATTTATATTCGCAGCTGGATCAATACCAACTGCATTAAAACCATGATCCCTCAACTGGAGTAACAAAGTCCCATCATTGCTGCCAACCTCAAGAATCTTAGAGTTACTGGAGATAAGAGATTTTTCAGTAAGCCATTCAACCAATGAATTAAAGTGAAATTTCATCCCAATTGAAGATCTGTACCGATAATCTGAAAATAGATATCTATCACTTACATTCGGATTTATCTGAATAAGCTCACATGAATTACAAAACATAAGCTTCATTTCAATTAAGTTTTCGTTTGAAATCTTTTCGGGTAGCGGGAAGTAACCTGCCAGAGGACATTGTCCGAAATCGTAAATTACATCTAAAGATACGCTATTGCATGAAGCGCAAGATTTTATAATTGAATATATTTCATTTGCACTCTCCATAATTAATTAGTCATTCCCTTTGAGTAGAAGTTCGCTTTATAACTATTCAAAAATATCTGAGATTGCATATTCTATTTCGCCTATGTTTATATGTAGTCCTTGATTTTGAATTTCCAACAATACACTTTTAATGTTTTTTGGGAGTAATCTTGGCGCAAATATTCTTTTTATATAGTACTTAATAAACTCGTTCTTTATCAAGAAATTTGAACTTTTCTCAGGAAAGCGGTCTGTAGATTTTCTCTTTTTTGCAATTCGATCTAAAATTTCTTCCATCTCGATTTTGCTCATCGATGATAAAATTCCCTGCTCTAAAGAAACAATCCACTTTTTTCTTTCATGAAGGAATTTTTCATTTTCCCACCATTCAGAAAAAGTCAATTTTCTATCCCAATCTGATTTATTTATAGCTGGAGTCTCCCAGTTTCTTACCCAGAAAATATCATTTATATACTTTGAGTTACCGGCTCCAGTAATGAATAGTTCACTCGTGACTTCATAAACATAAGGGGTTGAGATATTATCGCATTTGTAAAACAGTAATAATAAACGTATCAAGGTTCGAGATCTAACAACTCTATACATTGCACCTATTGGCCATTCATTAATTTCTAAGTTAAAATGATTTTCAAGCCTTTCAAGCAGATTAGATGCAACATTCTCATAGTTGAGCATTTGTGAATATACAAAGTTGCCATATTTAATCGGGCCATATGTGCCAACCGCAACTGCATGAGCTCCAATAGACTCTAGTTCCGGAGAATTGTTCATCTCTTCAACCATAAATTCTAAGGATGACTTGAGGTATCTTTCATCGTCAGAGCAAATTATACTGTATTTAGTTTCTATGTGTTCGCTTGCAATTAAAGACCGTTGTGAGAAATTTTGATGTGGGCAATAAAAATACTTAACGGACGTAGCTGCAGGATTTATCTCCAACTTGTGCTCCGAATTATCAAGAACTAAACAACTTATATCTAATGCATTCCAATATTTGATTGAGCGCATTAATTCGCGTGGCCTATTACGCGAAAAAATAATGATGGTAATTTCAGATAGCACCCCTGAATAATTCTTGCTTAAACCGACTTGTGACATTACGCTATACTATATATCTGTCTCCCTAAATTTCGGATGGAGTGCCATGTTTAAAGGTAAAACTTTTTTGGTTACTGGCGGCACTGGTTCTTTTGGTAATACGTTGATAAATTACTTGTTAAAAACGGATATTGAAAAAATCCTGTGTTTTAGCAGAGACGAAAATAAACAAAATTTAATGAGTATAAATCTGTCTGACAGTAGAATTGAATTTATTCTAGGAGATATACGAAATTCAGAATCAGTTGCACGCGTCTTAAATGGTGTTGATTATGTATTTCATGCAGCTGCATTAAAACATGTACCGGTTTCGGAAAGCAATCCATGGGAATTTATTCAAACGAATATACATGGAAGTCGCAATCTTTTGTTAGCGTTAGAAAGATCTGATGTTGAAAAAGCTGTATTTTTAAGTACTGACAAAGCAGTTTATCCAGTAAACACCATGGGAATGACTAAAGCTATTATGGAAAAAATGGTTAGGTCGAATAGTTACCCAAGTAACGCTAAGGCTATGGTCACAAGGTATGGAAATGTTATTGGCTCAAGGGGCTCTGTAATCCCTTACTTTATACAAGCTTTAAAGAATGATTCTGTAGCTAATATTACTAATCTAGAAATGACAAGATTCATAATGTCACTCGATGAGTCTGTTGAACTTGTACTTCATGCACTCGAACATGGAAATACAGGTGAATTGTTCGTTCAAAAATCTCCTGCAGCAACGGTTAAGACAATATTTTTTGCAATTGCAAAATTATTAAATATCAAAAAGCCAAAATTTGATATTGGGGGAATCAGGCCAGGTGAAAAAGTACATGAAACTTTACTCACATATGAGGAGCTTTCTGCTGCAAAAACCCATGCAAAATATTTCAGTGTCCCAGTTGCACAAAGTCCAAATCATGTTTTGGAGGATAAACAAAAGTCTACATTTGATTATTCTTCAAATAACACTAATTTACTGACTGAAGAAGAGCTGGTACAGGTTCTAAATAGCAATCCAGAAGTCCAGCAACTCCTAAAACTAAACTAAATAGCATATTCAAGGAATGAGAGTTTTACTCTTAGGCAAACAAGGAATGCTGGGTAGTGCTATGCAACAAGAACTATCGAATCTCAGTAAGATTGATTTAGTTAGTACCTCCAAAACTACTTGTAAAGATTCAATTTCATTCGATGTGCTCCAAGACTCAATAGCATCGCTTGTGAAATCTATCAATCCTACTTACATAGTTAACTGTATTGGCACTAATTGGAATCATGGGGAACGGCGAATTTTTAACGTAACCAAAATGTTCAAGGTGAATTCACTGTTCCCTAGAAAGTTAGTGGCCGTAGCAAATAGTCTAAATGTTCATGTAATTCAAATTCTTACTGACGGCGTTTTTTCTGGAAAGAAAGGTTTTTACCATGAGAATTCACATCGGGATGATCACACGCTTTATGGGCAGTCAAAAAAATTTGGTGAAACCTCTTCAAGAAACGTTTTAGGTTTACGCTGCTCGCTGATTGGAGAACAATCAGAAAGCCATAATCAATATTTGCTTGAATGGTTAAAATCTAGGCCACGTAATTGCACCATTAACGGTTATGAAAATTACATCTGGAATGGCGTGACAACAAATGCATTTTCTCGAATAGTTTCTGGAATAATTGATTCAGATTCTAAAATTTTTGGTAGTTTCCATCTAAATCCATCAGACTATTGCAGTAAATTTGATTTATTAAAATTACTCGCGGACAAATACAAACGAACAGATATAAGAATTAATCAATCAAGATTATCTCATTCACTCAATAGAACACTTAGTACAAATTACCCAGACCAAAACTCGTGGTTTTGGAAAATTGGTAAATACCATAGTGTTCCAAGTATTACAGAACTAGTCAATGAAATCTAACCAAGCAGATTAGTACCTTGATTAGCAGCTCTGTTAACCCTATCTCTTATTGCAATAGCAATTCCTGAATTCCCTTCAGGTAAATATACACAGAGACGTTTCACTTTGAGATTGTCAGCATTTTTAAATGCTCTGTATAAATCTTTGGCATATTCAAATAAGTTTTTAGGCGCAGACACTCTTATAACCCCTGATGGAGTAATAAAATTAAAGTCAGCAATCAAACCATCCCCCTCTTCTGGTGAATGATTAATCAATACTCGTGTTTGGGGCGAATAATGTTTTATAGACATTCCTGGGACTGTAATGTTCTTAGCATCTGTAAATTGGTCTACCTGTATACCCGTGTAAGCTTCGATCAATTCAGGGGTAATAACTCCAGGGCGCAAAATACTAATGCTTGATCCGATGCAATTGATGATCGTCGATTCAATTCCAAATTCGCAAATACCTCCATCTAAGATTATGTCTCGTTCATTCCCTAATCCACCAAATACATTATGCACATCTATTCCGGAGGTGGCCGAAACCTCTCCATATTTGTTTGCACTCGGGGCAGCAATACCCAATCCTCCTAAATTTTCAAATTCCGATAGCAATTCTTGTGCAACTTTATGACTTGGAATTCTCAATCCAATAGTTGACTGTCCACCAGTTATTATATCGTCGACATTTAAACTTCTCTCCATTAAAAGCGTCATTGGTCCTGGCCAAAAGGTATTGGCTAATGTCTGGGCAGAATCCGGTATTTCCTTTACCCAAAACGAGAGATTTTGCATTGATGACAAATGGACAATTAATGGGCTCGAATGAGGTCTATTTTTATATTTGTAAATGCGATTTATTGCACCGACGTTTAATGCGTCACCGCCAAGCCCGTAAACAGTTTCAGTTGGGAATGCAACAAGATTTCCATGAATCAAAGTTCTCGCAGCTAACCTTATGTGTTCAGCGGTTGGGCCTGGAAGTAATTTCACGCTTAAATCTTCTCATTAACTTGGTTTTGCCCCTAACTCATTCCCATATACTCTTGCCCTCGAAGTCCCCATCGTCTAGTGGCCTAGGACGTCGCCCTTTCACGGCGTTAACACGGGTTCAAATCCCGTTGGGGACGCAAAGGAGTTGAGAGTCAATTCGACTTCTAAAGGTAAGGCCCAGTAGCGCAGTTGGTTAGCGCGCCGCCCTGTCACGGCGGAGGTCGCGGGTTCAAGTCCCGTCTGGGTCGCAAGGTGCAAATTGGCACCTTAGTTGGCTGAGTAGCTCAGTTGGTATGAGCGAACGACTGAAAATCGTTAGGTCGCCGGTTCGATCCCGGCCTCAGCCACAAAAATTTACCTTCAAAGTTGGGTGAGAATGAAAATTAAGTTGAAGTTATTGAAAGTCAAAATTTTTCAGAAATCTATGCTGCGTTGGGCTGCGGTTGGAATATTCACAAACGGAATCGACTACTTTCTTTTTCTACTCTTATACGGATCAATAAGGTCAGTATTTATAGCTAATCTTATCTCAGCCTCAATCGCCACTTCGATAAACTTTTTTTCTCACCACCGCTGGACTTTTCACAGTGACCAAACACACTCCAATTCGGGCGCTAAGTATCTAATAAACTTGATTTTTTGGTGGCTTGTATCAACCTCAATAATCAAGGGTTTGGTCGTTTTAAGCGTTGACCCAAAAATTGCTAAATTAGTGCCATTTTTAGTGATTGTGCCCATCAATTACTTTGTACTGAATTACATTGTATTTAAGAAAAAAACTTAAGAATCCTTTGTTTTAAAAAACAAGTAAAATAGAGCTGTCCAAAATAGGCCAGCGGCGAACGTTGTATAGTTTTCAATCTTATGGTTTGAGTGTGAAGTAAGCACAGCAAAGAATGCAAAGATTCCAGAAAGTCCCCATAGTGAGATAGCACTTTGCTTACGAGTAAGGCCTGCCCTTATAAGCCGATGTGAAAGATGATCTTGCCCGCCTTGGAATGGGGACAAACCGCGTTTTAACCTTGAAAGAACTGCAATGGATGTATCCAGGATTGGAATTGCAAGTAACAAAATTGGAACAAGAAATGAAGTAATTGATGTAGATGAGCTTGGGTTTAATCTAATAGTCAAAGTTGCAACTAATATGCCAAGAAATAATGCACCGGCATCTCCCATGTATATCTTTGCCGGACTTTTATTCCAAACTAAGAATCCCAATGTTGCTCCTGCTGTAACAGTGGCAAGTGCTGCAACTAGATATTGGCCTCCTGTCAGCGCTAAATAAGCCAGAGCAATTGATGAAATTGCTACCGTGCCGGCAGCGCCTCCATCTAGATTATCAAAGAAATTAATTGCATTACATATTCCAACTACCCAGAAAATTGTAAATATTGAATCAAAGAGTTTTGATCCTGTTGGATTTCCTACAGTTTCAGTCACAACCAAAAGTACGGCGGTAAAAACACCTGCGATGCTTTGTGCAATAAATCTTGGAAGTGGTTTTAAATTTTTAATGTCATCCCAAAGGCCAATAAGTCCAAGGACTAGAGCAGGACCTAATACAGAAGTTGCTAGCCAAAAAGTATTGGAAGTAAAGTCTGAAAACAAAGAGGCAGAGTATGAAATTGATATAACTCCAATAATTATTGCAACTCCACCTAAATAGGGAACAGGTTTTTTATGAGATTTATGCAAAGAGTTGGGTCTATCAACCACATCTGTTGCAATTGCAATTCGCCTCATTATCGGTGTGAGTCCGCCAACTAATAGATATGTGAGTGCAAACAGCAAAAAGTACTCTTGATTGGTAATGCCCATATTGTGGTTGAGATTCTACGCAGAGCCAGATTTACGTCTATGCATTTTTGGTGCAGCGCCACCAGTCTGCCCAGCACCTACCTTTGAGGCTGATGTAGGCCCGCTGGTTTTTCCGCTCTGGCTTCCTTTTTGTTTCTTAGCTAGTGCTTCAAGCATCTTTGCTTTGGCATTATCAGAATTGCTCTTACTTTCATCCATTTAATTTCCACCATTCTTTGTCTCTGGACTTGAGATTGAAATCAAAAGTGACTTAACCTCAGATTCTTTAAATCTACGATGGCCACCTAAAGTTCTTATGGAAGTTAACTTGCCAGCTTTGGCCCATCGAGTAACAGTTTTTGGATCTACTCTAAATAGTGCAGCCACCTCAGATGGGGTTAATAAAACCTCTTGTTCCATAATCTGAGCCACCTAACGATTCGAGGAGAAATGTCTTTTTTATCCCTTATGGGTCAAGTATTGTGGTTTTACCCTTGATTGGAAAGTGAGGGCCTACATGGCCTGTTCAAAAGTAGCAACACGGCGCCAGCGAGTAACCAGTCGCTCATAACCCTGCCCAGCTAACGCACCGTCACCTGCAGCAAGGCCAGCCAAGGACCGAGCAACATCCTCGATCGATGTATCTGCATTAAGTCCAGGTTGTCCGCTTTCAACGAGTGATTTTTCTAGATACCCCGCAAGTCCACCGTAATCACATTCAATAATTGATTGATCATCAAAAATAGAGAGCCAGGCTAGAAGTTCTGCAATCTCAGCTTCTATTGGTCCGCTGCCAAAGGCATTTACTACCGCCTGGTGGGCAAACAAACATCTTTGTTTTGCATTTGCAATAGCTGTTCGCAAAATTGTATATGAGCCGTCTTCATTTACGCCGCGCAGACGATCATTCGGCTCAAATAAGGCAAACCAGCGGGGAGGAATACTCCAAGTTGCAGTTATTATGTGTGAAACCTTATCCTCAATAATTTCAGAGCTTAATGTTATGGAATCCTCTATGTTTTGGGGCAAAAAGAATTTTACAATTGGCATGGGCATCACTGACTTAAAATCCTCTAAGGCCGCCCAACATCTTGTAGTTGTTGACCAAGGTGCGACATATTTCTTACCCTCATGTTCTAATATATGAGCCCCATCTGGTTTAGTTGTCATAGATTTTGTGTTTATGACCCTACTTAAAGCTCTT
>Ga0315900_10003665_pt1 | contig 22266 bp, 21 predicted proteins | sample LakEriMetagenome_FD_203521 | JGI IMG/M metagenome (GOLD analysis project Ga0315900, IMG submission 203521) | Freshwater fungal communities from buoy surface, Lake Erie, Ohio, United States - Buoy 12 MA114 | ecosystem: Environmental > Aquatic > Freshwater > Lake > Lake biofilm | place: USA: Lake... | reverse complement strand
AATGAGCCTAAATTAATTCAACCAAGAATTTTGGTTGTAACAGAAAAGAATTCTTCTGCCAATTTTATTCACCTCCAAGTTTCTTCCCATAACAATGAAACAACCTTAAGCAATGGTTTCACTGAAATAGTAGTTGGAGAAAATGCTAAAGTATGCTGGTATAGTGTTCAGGAATTAGGTTCAAATTCAGGCCTTGTGCAAACTACAGAAGCATATCTGCAAAAAAATGCAAAGTTTGAAACCGTAACAGTTAGCTTAACTGGAAAACTGATTAGGAATAACCTTACAATTGCTTTAAATGGCAGCCACAGTGAGGCACATCTAGATGGATTTTACTTTCCAAAATCGGGAGAAACTTTTGATAACCATACTTTGGTAGATCATCAAGTTGCACATTGCGAAAGTAACGAGTTATACAAAGGTGCTGTTGCCGGTGACGGAACTGCAATTTTTAACGGTAAAGTGTTTGTAAGGCAAGACGCACAAAAAACGAATGCTTATCAAAGCAATAAAAATATTTTGTTGAGCGAAGACGCAACTGTAAATACCAAACCTCAATTAGAAATTTATGCCGATGATGTAAAATGCTCACACGGTTCATCCACAGGCTTTATTGATAGTGAACAATTGTTTTACTTGCGTTCAAGAGGAATTTCAGAGAGTATTGCCAAAGCTTTGTTGCTAGATGCTTATGCTGCTGAGGTTATTAATAAAATTAAACACGAAGATTTGCGCAACAAACTTTCAGAAGTTATTTCTGGAATGATTCAACAGATAAAATAATTCCAATGGAAACGATAGAGGAGAAGGAAAAACAAATTTTTGATGTTCATGCCATTCGTGCTGATTTTCCAATTTTATCTACAATGGTAAATGGAAAACCGCTCGTTTATTTTGATAATGGCGCTACTTCGCAGAAACCTCAAGTAGTTATTGATTCATTTGTAAATTACTATTCAAATGCGAATTCGAATATTCACCGTGGTGTACATCACCTGAGTCAATTGGCAACAGATGCTTATGAGGTAGCCAGGACAAAAGTGAGTCATTTTATAAATGCTAGATTCAGCAGCGAAATTGTATTTACAAAAGGGACAACCGAAGGAATAAATTTAGTAGCTCAAACTTGGGGAAGAAATTACCTCAAACCTGGGGATGAGATTGTTGTTACGGCAATGGAGCACCATGCTAACATAGTTCCATGGCAAATGGTGTGCGAGCAAACTGGGGCAGTATTAAAGGTAATTCCCATGAATGAAAATGGAGAATTAATTTTAGAAGAAGCGGAAAAAATTATTGGCCTCAAAACGCGAATGCTGGCAATGATGCACGTTTCGAACGCATTAGGAACCATTAATCCAGTAGAAAAGGTGATGGAAATGGCAAGGAAAGTGGGTGCTTTAATTTTATTGGATGGAGCGCAAGCAGTACCTCACTTTAAGGTGGATGTTCAAGCATTGGATTGCGATTTTTATGTTTTTTCAGCACATAAAATGTTCGGCCCAAGTGGAGTTGGAATATTATATGGAAAAGAAAGAATTTTATCAGAAATACCTCCTTATCAAGGTGGTGGAGATATGATAAAGACTGTAAGTTTTGAAAAAACTACTTATAATGAAGTTCCGTTTAAATTTGAGGCGGGAACGCCAAATATTGAAGGAGGAATCGCATTAGGTGCAGCAATTGACTATATGCAAGCATTGAATCATGCTGCAGTTCTAAATTATGAAAATGATCTACTTCAATATGCAACTGATGCATTGCTAAAAATTGAAGGAATTAAAATAATTGGGCGGGCTGCTCAAAAAGTTCCTGTAATTTCTTTTAAAATTGATGGTTTGCACCCTTATGATGTTGGATTTATTTTAGATAAACAGGGCGTAGCTGTTAGAACGGGACACCATTGTGCACAACCTGTAATGGACTTTTTTAAAGTTCCAGGAACAATTAGAGCTTCCTTCGCATTTTACAATACGATTGAAGAAATTGATAGCATGATTGCAGCTATTCACTTAGCAAAAAAAATGTTGAAATGAGCATAGCAGCTAAAGAAGCCGAGATAATTGAAGAATTTGAAATGTTCGAAGATTGGACAGAGAAATACGAATACCTGATTGACCTTGGTAGAGCATTGCCATTGATAAATGAAGAATTAAAAACGGAAGAATACCTAATAAAAGGATGTCAGAGTCAGGTTTGGTTAAATGCAGAGTTCAAAGAAGGAAAGGTGTTTTACAAAGCCGACAGTGATGCTCAGATTCCCAAAGGAATCGTGAGTTTGCTTGTGCGAGTTTTGAGCGATGAATCTCCCAATGAAATTGTAAAAACAGAACTTTCTTTCATTGACCAAATTGGCTTGAAAGAACACTTATCACCTACAAGAAGCAATGGTTTGGTTTCAATGGTAAAACAAATGAAAATCTACGCATTGGCTTTTCAATCATAAAATAGAAGATGGAAAAAACGTTGGAGCAAATAGAAAAAGATGTATTGGATATGATTAGGACATGTTATGATCCTGAAATTCCTGTTAATATTTATGAATTAGGATTGATTTATGAAATTAACATTAACGAAGATTTTGATGTGCATGTGTTGATGACATTAACTTCACCATCTTGCCCAGTAGCAGAAACATTGCCTCCTGATGTTGAAGAAAAAATAAGAAGTGTGGATGGAGTGAAATCGGCCAAAGTTGAAATTACATTTGAACCTACATGGGATCAAAGCATGATGAGCGAGGAAGCAAAACTTGAATTAGGATTTTTATAAATCAACAATGGAAGATTTAATTGTAAATAAAGTTGCAAATAGTGGATTGATTAATATTGATTTAGAAGATTATTATCCAAAAGGGAAAAGAATCCAGATTGATATTAAATCGCAGCTTTTTCAAGAGTTAATTTTAAGGGAAAAGGATTTCCGTTTGTGGATACAAGAGCACAACTGGCAACAGTACAAAGATGCATATTTAGCGGTTTTTTGCAGTGCAGATGCGATAATTCCAGTTTGGGCGTATATGTTAATTACTGCTCAATTAGAGCCTTTAGCAAAAAAAATAGTTTTTGGTGATTTAGAAGCGCTCGAATCTGAAATTTATAAAGAGATAATCGACAACCTCGATGTTTCAGAATTTCGAGATAAACGACTGATAATAAAAGGATGCGGAAATTTGCCTGTTCCCAGAGCTGCATTTTTAATGTTAACCAATAAACTCCGGCCAATTGCAAAGAGCATTATGTATGGAGAAGCGTGCAGCACAGTTCCTATTTATAAATCAGTGAATTAGCTGACATAAAAGGGCTAACTTCAATAGTATTGCTTCAACATTCAACATCGTCAATCATTGGACTAAGCCATTAAAACTATATTTGCAGAATAGTTTTATAGGTATGATGGCAAGTAAACATGTTTTTATTCGGAATATTAAGATAAAGTCGATTTTATTTTTGATTGGATTTCTAATTCAACAACAATTTGTATTAGCTCAAAAGATTGAAACGCTTACCATTAAAGAGTTTTACCCTTTACCTGGAAAAAAAAATCCTTTGCATACAGATATTTCGGCAAGCGCTGTGTTTTCTGCTTCACCCGATTCTCTTTACTTTGAAGTAGATGTTATTGATGATTTTGTTAAATTTTATAACGGTAATGAGCAAACCGACCAAGTTCAGATTTCATTTGCATTGCCTGATGTTGGGTTTAATGATTATATAGTAGGAGAGAAGGGCGGGAAACAATTTATTTTCAGGAATTCAAATGATGCTGGCGATAATGCAGATGTAGAAAGATTTATAAAAAATGGAGATTATCCTTCAGGGAAATTAAAGAACTTAGAAACTGGAGCATCTGCTACACCAGAGGTTCCTTCTATTAAGACGTTACGAAGACAACAGATTAACTTTGGTATTTCAAAGTTTGCACTTTTTGCAGATGGGAAAAGGGCGATTCAACTAGAGAGAGAAAAATATAGTCCATTCGAAAATCAAATTGGCGACAAACTCGATGACTTATCTGATGCTGTAAGATATATTAGCACAAAAAAACCAGGTGGTTATCATCTTAGTATTGCAATGAGTAATAAGGCCTTAGGTTTTGCCAGAGTGGCTCTTATGAATAATTTGAGCTTTGTGATTGATGTGCTAGATGTGGACGAAACTCCGTCGGAAGTTGAAACAATATCTTCGACTCCGAATAGATTTATGGGGAGACCTTCTTACTTTAATAAAGTTGTTTTGCCATTTTCTTTTAATATTTCTTTGGATGGTATTCCTAATGAGATAATTGAAAATGTAGCTGTGAAGATTGAAGTATTCAGAGTGGGAAACGCTTGGAAACCATTTACATACAACAATGGGCCAATAATATACGCCCAGGATTTTATTTCTGAAGCAGGGTTAATTGAATTTGTATTTTTTCCACAAAAAGTAAATTATTCAATCAGTGATAATCCAAAGTGCGAAACCCTACAAATAATTTATGATGATTTGGCTCTTTATAACCAGCACGAACACTATTTCTTAATTAATAAGCAGGTGCTGTCTTCAAAAGGTTTCAGGTTTAACAAATCAAATATGAATGATTTTGTAAACCATCCATTTGTACTTCCCGACAGCAGCTTGGGTTTAGTATTGTATGATTTTGAAATGGTAGACCCTTTAGGTTGGGGTAAATTGGGAAATACAGCAGATGAATTTGTATTTATTCAAAAGTTGGAATTGGATAATAGTTCATCAATTTTCAGCATAGGAATGCGAATTGATGCCGCGGAAACAATAACCATAGGAGAGAAAAATCCTTTATCATTCAAAAATGTAAAAGACGTGAATTTCAAATGGATAGAAAAAGGGAAATCCTTCTCGGTCTTAATCAAAAGAATTCCATCAATTTATGATGAAGAAATTAAGTTTATAATATTGCCTAACCTTGAAGTTGAGATGTTTCGTTAACTTCTTGTAAATACAATGTAATCAGTAGGAGGGACCTTAAATTCTGCTTTTCTTAGCTCTTCTGCTATTTGAGCACGGTGATAGGTTCCGTGGTTACAAACATGAAGTATGATATCCTCAATGGAAGAGTTAAAGATGTTACCTTCTAAGCTTTTGTAACGAAGCAACATAGGCTCTTTTATTTCTTTTAGCTCGTTAATTTTTTGTAACCACTTTGCAGTGAGCTCTTTATTAAGTTGAATTAACTCTGAAACACTTTTAAGAGAAAATGCACTGGGAGTTATGGCTTCTTTGTTGATTCTCTGCAACCAAATAATTTCTGCACCAATTATATGGCTCATCAAAGTGAGACATCTTTCGGGAATCAATTTATAGTTTGAAAAAGTTGCTAAATACTGCTCGTTAGACCAATGGTTAAAGGCTATTAATTTCTCTAGAACAGGAATATTCATTTTTTAAAATATCAGCAAACTGACTAAAGTTTTATCTCTTCGTCTATCTTATTTAGGAAATGATATTCTAAAAAATGATAGGATGAATTGGCTTTAATAGGCACCCAAACTTTAAACTTCAACCACCATTTCATTTGAATAGATGGAAACCCTCTTTTAAGATATGCTTCTACAAACGGATTCACCCACAATTTTAAATTGTGTTCGTTTTGCTCTTTGAGGATATACCTAATGTTATTTTCAATTTCATCAGAAATTAGAATAGAAGGCTGAATCTCACCGGTGCCATTACAACTTGGGCACTTCTCTAGCGTTTCAATGATTAACTCAGGCCGCACTCTTTGACGGGTAATCTGGATCAATCCAAATTTACTAGGCGGAAGAATGGTGTGTTTTGCACGATCCATTTCCATTGCTTCGCGCAGTTTATCAAAAAGCACTTTTCTATTCTCAGAAGAATGCATATCAATGAAATCTACAACTATGATACCGCCCATGTCGCGCAGTCTCAATTGACGGGCAATTTCTCCTGCTGCCTCTAAATTGCAATCAAAAGCATTAGTTTCCTGATCATTGTCAGAACGAGACCTGTGGCCACTATTTACATCAATAACATGCATTGCTTCTGTATGTTGAATGATTAAATAGGCTCCACTTTTAAGACTTACATTTTGACCAAAAGCTGCTTTAATTTGTCTATCGATACCAAATTCTTCAAAAATACTTTCCTTCCCTTTATATAGTTTTACAATTTTTTCTTTGTCGGGAGCAATATGCTGAATGTAGTTTTTTACCTCGTTGTAAATTGTTTGGTCATCAACTGTTATTGTGCTAAAGGTGTCATTTAAAACATCTCTCAACAAAGCCGATGTTCTTTTAATCTCACCTAGTACTTTTTGCTTAGGTTGCGCTGTTGACAAGTTAACAACAAGACTATTCCAACGTTCTATCAGTTCGTTTAGGTCTTGGTCAAGTTCTGCAACTTTTTTGTTTGTAGCTACAGTTCTTATTATAACTCCAAAACCTTTTGGTCTTATACTTTGAATAAGCCTTTTCAATCTGTTTCTCTCTTCCGCTTCTTTGATTTTTTGCGAAACAGAAATTTTATCAGAAAAAGGCACCAAAACAAGGTATCTACCTGCTAATGATATTTCAGAACTGATTCTTGGGCCTTTTGTAGAAATTGGCTCTTTAGCTATTTGAACCAAAATTTGATTCCCGCTCTGCAGCACATCTCCTATTTTACCATCTTTTTTAATATCTGGTTCCAGTTTAAACTCACCCAAAGATTCTGGTGTTAGCTTACCTGCCAAACCAAGTTTAGCAAATTTATTGAAGGATTGAACTTGAGGGCCTAGGTCAAGGTAATGCAAAAAAGCATCCTTCTCGTACCCAACATCTACAAAAGCAGCGTTAAGTCCGGGCATTACTTTTTTAACCTTACCCAAATAAATATCTCCTACAGCGAAATTGTTATTGCTTTTTTCGCGATTGAGTTCTATAAGTTTACGGTCTTCGAGCTGTGCTATTACCACTTCATTTCCAGTGGTATTAATAACAAGTTCTTTATTCACAATTAATGAATTGAACGCATAGTACCAAAAAGATACAATAGGAACATATGTTCCTTAGCATCAGTCAGAAACTTAAGCAATGTGAAAAATAAAGAAAATATCATCTGCAGATTATTATAACAGATGATAATTCCCATGAATTATTTCTTCTTGTGACGGTTTTTGCGAAGGCGCTTTTTCCGTTTGTGCGTTGCCATTTTATGACGTTTTCTTTTTTTACCGCTTGGCATAATTGATATTTTTTAAAATTGTTAATTTGTTTTAATTTGATGTAAACGAGCTTTCGCTTCATTTAACAACAATGTATCTTTTGTGAGTTGTTTTATTTTGAGCAATTCAGCTTTCGCTTCTTCTTTTTTTCCTTCTCCTAATAATGCATCACTAAGATACAATCTCGCTTCTGTTAATTCAGGTTTCAATAAGATTACTTTTTTGAATCTCAAAACAGCTTTATCATATTGAGCGCTTTGCATCGAAAAAAATCCCAGATTAAGTTGAGCATCTATATTGGTAGAATCTTGTTTAACAGCTTCTCTCAATAGCATAATGCCCTTCATAGGTTCTTGACTAGTTTCAACGTAGGCAACTCCCAATTGTGTTTTTATATTAATGTCGTTAGCATCTAGTTTTTTAGCATTTTCTAAACATTCAATTGCACGAATACCAATCGTTGATTTGTCTTCTCCTTCAAAAAACCTCGAAAGGCCTAAGAATCTATCTCCTGCCTCCTTCCAGCTTTCTGCAGTTTTTACAATTGTAGCTTTTTGAAATACATATTCCGCTGCAATTCCCGGTCTCATCTGTTTGTCCCAATTTGAACTCAGAGAATCGAGCCAAGCAACTTTTGCAGCCCCTGTTGATGCTTTAACTTTACTTTCAAAGAACTCTATTGTCGCCAAAGCAGAGGGCGAAGTCTCTTTTTTTACATTTGCAACCTGACTTTCGAAAGCCTTGTCGCTGGTTTGAACAAGTTCTGTAGCCTGTTCATTTTTCTGCTCCGTAGAAGAGGTTCGTGGCGCAAGAAAAAGTGCAACTCCAACCACTAAACAACCTGCTATAACGATAAGCTGCTTTCTATTCATTTAATATTTATGACTTCACAGATTTTTTCACTTTCTCGCTGAAAGTTTTTGCAGGCTTAAAAGAAGGAATGAAATGCTCAGGAATGATGATTGTTGTATTTTTCGAAATATTGCGACCTTTTTTAGTAGCACGTTTTTTTACTATGAAGCTACCAAAACCACGTAAGTAAACATTTTTACCTTGAGACAAGTTTGTTTTTACTGATTTCATAAATGCTTCTACAGAAGCTTGAACAGTTATTTTTTCAATTCCGGTTTTTTCCGCGATTTCTGCTACAATTTCAGCTTTAGTCATTGTTGTTGGTTTGGATTTAGTTTTTTGTTAATGTGTGAGTTAGCGTTTCTTAAAAACGGGACGCAAAGATACTTTTTTTAATTAATTATGAAAAAGTTTTTTAAAAAATATTATTCAATTAATCTTGTACCCATATTTTATGACAATTCACCCCTTAATTCATCCATTAATAAACTGGTACCAAATCTATAAAAGAGATTTACCTTGGAGGAATACTAATGACCCATACAAGATTTGGTTGTCAGAAATTATACTGCAACAAACAAGAGTGGATCAAGGAATGGAATACTACATTAAATTTATTCAATTATTTCCTACAATTTATTCGCTTGCGAGTGCTCCTGAAGATTTGGTGATGAGGTCTTGGCAAGGTTTGGGCTATTATTCTAGAGCAAGAAATCTTCAATTTGCAGCCAAGCAAGTGGTTAATCAGTTTGGTGGAGTTTTTCCTAATAATTACAACGATATTCTTTTATTAAAAGGAGTTGGAACCTATACCGCTGCAGCAATATCTAGCTTTGCTTTTGGTGAAGCTCAGGCAGTAGTCGATGGCAATGTATTTCGTTTTCTTTCTCGCTATTTCGGCATAAAAACGCCAATTGACTCCACTACTGGTAAAAAAGAGTTTCAGCAATTAGCGAATGACTTATTAGACAAAAAAAGACCAGGTGTCTGTAACCAAGCCATGATGGAATTTGGTGCAATTGTTTGTAAACCAGCTGCCCCTTTATGTGATTCCTGTATTTTTAGTTTATCCTGTTTTGCATACCGCAACAACGAGGTAAAACAACTTCCTGTAAAAGAAAAGAGAATAAAAGTTAGCATAAGAGACTTGCATTATTTGCTCGTATTTGATGAAAATGCGAACATTCTAATTCAAAAGCGTGGGAAAAATGATATTTGGGAAAGCTTATATGAGTTTGTTTTATTGCACGACAATTTAAAAAAGAGGGAAACATCTGTCGGAATTGACATTTTCAACTTTTTACAAAAACAGGAGTTTGAACCAATAAAACACATTCTTACGCATCAGCATATTCATGCAAGATTTACAATAGGACAGGTAAAAAAATTTCCTCAGGAAGCTTTATCGCTTTGGGAACAAGAAAAATGGAGTAATATAGATACCAAAGGATTTCCTCGATTATTTTCAAGATTTTTGGAAAGACCTACAGTACAGCGTTTTATAAAATCTGCTCTTATTAGTAATTGAGGTAACAATTGTTTAATAAATTCTGACTAACGGGAAGTTGTGACTAACTTTTATGCACCGTAAACAAAAAACAATATTTTGGCGTTATCGATTTATTATAAAGAATTTAGATTAATCATATATAAATATAAAGTTTCGCAATATGGCAGGAGTAAACAAAGTGATTCTTATTGGTAATGTTGGCAAAGATCCGGAGATAAAAGTTTTAGACAATGGTGTTAGAGTTGCGAATTTTCCGCTAGCAACAACAGAAACTTACAAAAAAGATGGAAACAGGTTTGAACAAACCGAGTGGCATAATATTGTTTTATGGCGCCGTTTGGCCGAGGTTTCTGAAAAGATAGTGCGAAAAGGTGCGCTTATCTATATTGAAGGAAAACTTCGATCCAGAACATGGGAGGATAAAGATAAAACGAAACGATATTCTGTAGAAGTTGTGGCCGATACACTTACAGTTCTTTCAGGAAAAAGGGATCAAACAAGCAATCATGACATTAGCGATGAAGGCGAAATGTTCGATGATAATTATTAGTTCTGATGTACAATAAACCCTAAAGTATGCTTAATATTGACCTGTCAAATTATTGCAATGATTCGGTTAAAGTTAATGTTTGTGGCGTGTATGCTTTTCGCCTCTTGTAGAGATGAAGGCGCTGAAATTCCAAAGCCAAGGGGTTATTACAGAATAGATTTTCCGGAAAAAAAATATCAGCAACTTAATTTGGATTGTCCGTTTACCTTTGAATATCCAATCTACGCAGTTATTCAAAAAGACGCCAATAGAAATAATGAAAAATGTTGGTTCAATTTAGATTTTGGTAAGCTAAAAGCAAAGATTCACCTCAGTTTTAAAGAGCTTAACAATGATGCCGGCTTGTTTACTGAAGAATCAAGAAAAATGGCTTATAAACACTCGGTTAAAGCCAGCGGAATTGGCGAATTTCCTATTGAAAATAAATCCGAAAAAGTGTATGGATTATTGTATGAAATAGGAGGCGAAGCGGCGTCTTCCATTCAATTCCACCTCACAGATAGTTCCCATTATTTTTTAAGGGGGGCTCTCTACTTTTACGCAGAACCAAATTCTGACTCACTTTCGCCGTCTCTTAATTTTATCAGAAAAGATATTGATCACCTAATTGAAACTTTCAAATGGAAATAAAACGAATACTTTCTATAACCTTTTTTTTGTTTTGTATCTCCTCCATTTTAGTTGCGCAGACTGAAAAGTTTCATCGTGCAGAGGTCTTCTTAAAAAATAAAACTATTCGAAATCTTGCAGCTTTGGGTGTAGAAACCGATCATGGATTACTTCGTGAACAGCATTCTTTTATTTCCGATTTTTCCGAAAGCGAACTTTCAAGAATTGGAGCATCAGGATTTGATTTCTCTATATTAATTGCTGATGTAAGCTCTTATTACAAGTCGCTTTACAAAAAGGGAAATTTCGAAAAGAGTAGGATTAATCAAAACTATTGTGGATTGAAAACAGTAAAAACACCTGTCAATTTTCAAGAAGGAAGCGAATCAGGTTTTTTTACTTATGAAGAAATATTGGAGAATTTCAATGCCATGAGAACTCAATTTCCTCAATTGATTTCAGCTTTAACTCCAATATCAGACACTTTACTAACATGGGAAAACAGGCCGGTAAACTGGCTTAGAATTTCAGATAATGCAGATATAAATGAAGCTAACGAACCGGAAGTGTTAATGACTTCTTTACATCATGCTCGTGAGCCATTATCTGTTTCTCAATTGATTTTCTTTGCGTGGTACTTGCTCGAAAACTATGAAACTGATTCGGAAATTAAACAAATTGTTGATCAGGTTGAGTTATACATTGTGCCTTGTATTAATCCAGATGGTTATGTATACAATCAGGAATCTTCACCTGGCGGCGGCGGACTATGGAGGAAAAACAGGCGCAACAATGGTGACGGTACATTTGGGGTAGATTTAAACAGAAATTATGGCAAATTCTGGGGTTTCGATGATATTGGGTCATCTTCGCTAACTAATGAACAAACATATAGAGGTCCAGCGCCTTTTTCAGAGCCCGAAACTAGACTTATGAAGTTGTTTACTGAGCAACATCAATTCGTATATGCACTGAATAATCATTCATTTAGTAATGTATTGATTTATCCATACGGAAATGAAGAGAATGCACAGTGCCCAGATTCTAGTTCATTTAGAAATCTTTCAGAAGCAATGTGCTCAGAAAATCACTTCTTCTATGGAACTGTTCCTGAAACAATTTACTACACAGGAAATGGAGGTTCTGATGACTGGATGTATGGTGATACACTTACAAAACCAAAAATATTCGCCTTCACCCCGGAATTTGGCGAGCCTTACTTTGGTTTTTGGCCACCTGCTGAAATTATAATTCCAGCTAGCGCCAATGAGACCTTTATGAATTTAAAAACATTGAAATTAGCTATTCCTTATGCTGAAATTATTGATAATGCCCCTTATTATATTCCAAACGAGGTAAATGGAACTTTGCCGTTTAGCTTTGTTTCATTGGGAAATTCAGCAGGAACTTTTTCCGTAGAAGGAATCAGCCTAAAAAATATTTCATTTACTGATTTTTCGCCCGTTTTGATAAATGCTCCAGAAAGGTTCGACACTTCCAGCCATGCAGTTTCTTATGCAATACCAGCAAATCTTCAGGTCGGCGATACCATACAATACGTTTGGACGGTTCAGATAAATGGGAGCTTTTGGCGAGACACGATAACACATATTTTTGGAACTTCTGTTTCTTTGATTGCAGATAGTCTTGAAAACGCTGATAACTGGACAAGTGAAGGAAGTATTCAGTCTTGGGGAATTACATCAGAAAGGTATCACTCTCCACCTACTTCAATTACCGATTCCCCTTTTTCCGCTTACGAAGCTAATGAGGAAAGTTACATAGAATTTGAAGAGGAGTTGGATTTAACAGATTTCCTCGATGCCCGTTTAGATTTTTGGATATTTTGGTTTACAGAGCAATATTATGATGTGGCTTCGGTAGAGATTAAAAAACAAAATGGTGCATGGGAGAAATTATGCGGAGAATTTACTTCAGTTTATGATAATTTCGATGGAATCGATGTAGGGCCTAATTACGAAGACAGGACAAGGCTGTGGAGAAAAGAACGTATTTCATTGAAAGAATTTGTCGGAGAAAAAGTTAGAATACGATACCATTTCATTTCAGATGGTTTTGTTGAATTAGATGGAGTTTTTATTGATGATGTACATTTGTATGGAATAAAAAATACTCTTTCAGGTATAAACAAAGTTAAAGATTCCGTGTATCGCCTTTTCCCCAATCCTACTTGCGATTATGTGAATATTTATTGCGAATCAAAGCAATTTCATGGAGATATTTTTGACGTTTCCGGAAAATTGGTTCAAACATTTTATTCAAGCGAAGGAAACATCAAAATTGAAACACAAGAATTAAGCAATGGTCTTTATTTGATCCAATTGATTGCTAAAAATGGGTTTATTGAAACAAAAAAGCTAATTGTTCAACATTGATATAATTTAAAAGACTCAATTTCGTTGTTCTTATATGAAAATTTATTGGGTTATATTTTTTTCAATGAGCTTACAATTTATTTCTGCTCAAGAATTTACTGTTGATCAATATAGAAAAGCGAATACAGCAAATGAAGTTTCATTTTTGACAATAGTTGAGAAAGAGGCTATTATGTATATAAATTTGGCAAGATTATACCCTCGTCTATTTGCAAAGGTAGTCCTAGAAAATTATACGGGTCCTGAAGGGTTCACCGCACTCGAAAGCAACAATACCTATTTTAAATCACTGCAAAAGAAACTTGCAAGACTAGATAGCATGGACGCTCTGCAATTTTCAGCCGACTTATATGAAAATGCAAAATGTTTTTCGGCTGAAACTGGAAACAAAGGAGGAGTAGGGCATCATAGAAATTTTTGCCCCAAGTTAAATTTTGCAGAATGCATTTCTTATGGAATGACCACAGGGAAAGACATTGCTTTGCAGTGGTTAATTGATGATAGAGTTCCAAGTCTAGGACATCGCAAAATTGTTTTAGATTCAGCGTATCATAAAATTGGATTGAGTATTCATGCTCATAAAAAATGGGGAACCTGTGCAGTTGCTGAAATTATTTGGTAATAATTATTCTCTATTTAGGGTTTTGTAAATAGGAATGCGATAAACGAATTGCATATAAATTAACGGATAAAACAAGAGAGTAAGAAGCCAATTGTGGCTGTAAAATTGAATAGAATCGATAATTAAAACATCATTATTGTCTTGTTTAATGTGATGGTGATGTTGCCATTTACTTATAAAAAAAGGCAGCCTTGTTCCTTTATCAATAAACCAAATGCTTTGTGGCTCAATTCCGTTATCGATAATTTCAGATTCCCAAATTTGGCTGAAAAATGGAAAGTGAAGTTTAAGTTTTACAAAGTCTCCTTTAACGCAACCATCAAATTTTAGCAAAGTTACTTTTGGAAAAGGAGGGGCTAACTTTAAAAATAATGCTTTATTAAATTTGGAGAAGACATCAACATGATTGGCGTTTTTTATGCGCGTAGTAATTTTAAAACTTGCCAAAATTAATAGCTTATTAAGGCTCTCTGAACGTCTTCCATTAGCCAGAGAGGTGTGCTTGTAGCTCCACAAATACCCACAGTTTCATTCTTGTTAAACCATTCCTTTTTTACTTCAGCTACATTGCTGACGAAAAAAGAATTAGGGTTTTGCTCTTTACATACATTATATAAAACACGTCCATTAGACGACTTCGTTCCTCCAACAAACAATATTTTATCATAAGAGCGTGCAAAGGTTCTAAGTTCACTATCGCGGTCGCTAACTTGACTGCAAATAGTATCGTGCGCATTTACTTTTATACCTTTAGCTTGCAAAGCTTCTTTTGTTTCTTTGAATTTTTGTTTACTCTTAGTAGTTTGAGTATACAAGGTAATTTCCTCCGGCAATTGAGCGACATCTAATTCTTCAATATCAGAAAATACAATTCCCTCGTTGTTAATTTGCCCCATTAAACCTGTTACTTCGGCATGTCCTTTTTTACCCATAAGAAAGATAGTTTCTTTCTTATCGTATGAACCTCGTATTCTATTTTGTAGTTTTAAGACTACAGGACAAGTGGCGTCGATTAAGTTAATATTGTTTTTTATGGCCGTTTCGTAAGTAGAAGGTGGTTCACCATGCGCACGAATCAACACATGTTCGTTGGTGAGTTGAGTAAAAGTTTCATGGTCAATAATTCTAAGTCCTTTTGATTTTAAGCGACTTACTTCCTCGTCATTGTGCACAATATCTCCCAAACAATACAAATATCCCTTTTCATTCAGCACATCTTCTGCCATTTCTATAGCATATACTACCCCAAAGCAAAATCCGGAGTTGTTATCTATTGTAGTTGACAAATTCAGGCTTCCCATAACTGTAATACTAAACTAGTTTTCAATTAAAATGTTTAAATCAAATTGAATGAATGTTTGAATAATGAGCGTACAATTAGTAAATATTTGTAAATGTTAGGAATTCTAATTCTTTCTTTTAGAACAGTTTGAGGAGATGTTTTTTTTATTTTTTTGAATAACGCATAATAATAAACATAGGCAACATAAACACCTAGCCTTGCGCCTTTTGGCAGAGACTTAATTCCTGTGTAACCGTCCCTAAAGTCTTGTTCTATATCTTTTTCTATTGCTGACTTAGCGTTTTCATTAAACTCGTTCATCTCTAGCCCTGGAAAATATGTTCTTCCCAAATCAATGTAATCTGCTTTTAAGTCTCGTAAGAAATTTATCTTTTGGAAAGCCGAACCTAACCTCATGGCAGGCAATTTTAGATGTTCGTACTGTATTTTATCTCCTTTGCAGAATACACGAAGACACATTAAACCAACAACTTCAGCTGAACCTAAAATGTATTTTTCATAAGAAGATTGAGTATATTCTTTTTTACTCAAATCCATCTCCATACTCTGAAGAAAGGTTTCAATGAGTTCTTTTTCTATGTGGTACTCATTTACAACGCGCTGAAAACTGTGTAAAATAGGATTTAAGCTGATTTTATTTTGAATAGCCCGATAAGTGTCATCTTTGAACTTGGCTAGTAACTCGTTTTTATCTTGCCTGTCAAACGTATCAACTATTTCGTCAGCGAATCTTACGAAACCATATATAGCATAAATAGGACTGTGAAATTCACTAGCAAGAGACTTAATACCTAATGTAAAAGAAGTACTATATAGTTTGGTTGTAAGCTCGCTGCATTTCGAACAAACAATGCTGTAACGTTCCAGTGAATTTGAAGATAACATAGGTGATTGTAACAGCAAAAATAGGAAGAAAGTTCAAGTTTCCTTCTAAGCCGCTGAATATCCCTTTAACATAGACATTAATTGTTTCCTTGCAAGAAAGATTCTACTTTTCACGGTTCCGATTGGCAAGTCTAAATAGTCTGCAATTTCCTTGTATTTGTAACCATCAAAATACATATTGAAGGGAATTTTGTATTCATCAGAAAGACTGTCTACTTTCTTCAGAATTTCACGTTCAGAATATTTTGATTCAGGAGCAAAGCCACTTGCTTGCTGTGGAATATTTAAATAATAAAGGTCTTTTGTATTATCAACTATGGTGTTTGCCTTCACAGCACGTCTATAATTATTGATAAATATGTTTTTCATTATGGTGTAGCACCATGCTTTGAGATTTGTTTTTTCAATAAACCTATGACGGTTGCTTATTGCCTTATACAAAGTCTCTTGCAGCAAATCTTTTGCTTCCTCATCATTAGAAGTCAAATTAAGTGCGAAATACTTTAATGGCTTACTTAAGCTTATTACTTCATTTTGGAAATCGATAGCTGACATGGTTCGTATGTTTAATGTTTGTGCAAATGTATTAAACAAAAACTGTTTAACAAATAAAAAATAACATTAAACAGAACATCTTGTGAAAATTCTTACGCGCTCAACACCTTTTTTTAGATATGCTTGTCAGTAATGGTAAGGCTTAATTGGAAAATTGTATGATTCAGAATCTTAATTTGTAGCTTCAAGTACTTCAATTAAATCTTCAGGATTGTTTAAAAGCTTAATTCTCTGATTGTGCTGAAACTTTACTTCCTTTAGCTGATTTCCTGCAATTAATAGAGTTGTGTTTCCGGAGTTATCAATCAAATCGGAAAGGTAACTTTCAATAGAATCGGAGCTATATGCTGCGGTAAAAAATGTTAACAGGTATGCAGGATTAAATTCCTTACAAAATTTCACTACGTCATCAATGGGAACAGTTTGTCCCAAGTAAATAACTTTTTTTCCTTTGCTTTTAATTAAGTAATAAGAAAAAAGCAGTCCTAATTCATGTAATTCTCCTTCTGGCAAAAAAAGCAGGTAAGTTTCATCCGAAGTGTTTTTCTGGTTAGACACCTCATCAATTGCTACAATCATTTTTCTACGAATGAGATTGCTAATAAAATGTTCTTGAATAACACCCACTTCACCGGTTCTCCACATAATTCCAACTTTATTTAAGAAAGGAATTATCACATGCAGCATTGTTTTTTCAAAACCAACTTTATTACTGGAATTGCGAATTGTTGCTTCAAACAGGTTGTCATTTAATTCCAACATTGCTACCACCAGATTATCTGTTTGCGCTGTTAGATATTGGTCTTCATTTAAAGGCTTTTCCAGAGCAAGGTGAATCTTTTCAGCAATTTCTAAATAAGTTAGTCTACTTAATTGTGAAATTTTGCCACCTGCTTTTATGAGAGAAGCAATATTCAACAATAGTTTTAGCTCTGCGTCAGTATATAGTCTAATATTCGTGTCTGTTCTGGTAGGAGAAAGTAGATTATACCTTTGTTCCCAAATTCTTATTGTATGCGCCTTTATGCCGGATAATCTTTCCAAATCTTTTATAGAGTATTTGGCTTTGTTGAATGAAGAAGAATTAGTATTTGAAACTACTTCATCAGAAGAACGATAATTCACTTGATTAATTTTTATTGTTTAACGAAGCAACATTTGATTTGTTCAAAAAACTTTTTCTAAAAAGAAGCAATGGAATTAATCCTTTTTATTTTAAAAATTAGCAATTCGGGCAACATATTTCCCAATTATATCAAACTCTAAGTTTGCAACTTCATTGACTTTTAAAAATTTGAATGTTGTATTTTCCCAGGTATAAGGTATAATAGCTACTTCAAAAGTGTTGAGAGTAGAATTTATAACTGTAAGACTAACTCCATTTACACAAATAGAACCTTTCTCAACAGTAATATGGCTGGAAGCTGGAGCGTATTCAAAACCGATTTTCCAACTACCCTTTTCATCGTTAATGTGTGTAATTTTAGCTGTTGTATCCACATGTCCTTGAACCAAGTGCCCGTCAATTCTCCCATTAAATAACATGCATCTTTCAAGATTAACCCGGTCATTTACCTTAAGGTTTCCCAGATTTGATTTTTGCAAAGTTTCATTTATCGCAGTAACCTTATAATAATTGTTATGAATCTCTACTATTGTAAGACAAACTCCATTATGAGCAACGCTTTGATCAATTTTCAATTCATTTAGAAAAGGGGCAGAGATTAAAAAATCTACATTTTGCTGATTCTTGCTGATAGACACAATTTCTCCTAAACACTCTACTATTCCTGTAAACATATATTATTTATTTTGAGAAGGCTTACTATCAATTATAGTAACAGTTCCCTTAATATTTCTAGAAACAATACCTTCAAGCCTTTGTTCATTAACAGTACAAATATAAAAATAGATACCGTCTGTTAATAAAATTCCAGTTTCGTTGTCTGCCCCCGACCAATTCACATCTTTATCATTTGTTGCGAAAACTTTCTTTCCCCATCTGTTGAAAATGTTTATAGAAATATTTTCAATGAATTTATATGGATAAGGCCTGAATTTATCATTAATTCCGTCTCCATTGGGAGAGAATACATTAGGTAATTCATAAATAGGGCAATTATCTACGCAAACGCTATCAAAAGAACTTTCATTAAGAAATGAATCTATGGCTGTAATTGCATAGCAACCCGCCACTCCTAATTTTGGCTGATGTTTATATGAAAAACTACTATTCCCAATAACACTGCTTATTAGTTTAAGTGGTTCAGTCAGTGAAGGCGTAAAGTAAATGTTTACTATTGCGATATCGTTAAAACAGGTATCAGAAGGGAAATTCCAATTTAAAATGTTTGATAAGGAATCGCATGAAGATTGGACACTTAAAATAGGTTTGCAAGGAGGAATTTTATCAATGGGAGTTGCACAACTTTCTTGTGAAAAATTGAGAATAGGATTTATAGTTCCGCTACCAGAGTATCTTCCCCTCGACTCAACTTTATAGCATACAGGTATTCCATTCGCTAGATTTACATCTCTGAATTTATTAAAAATGCTTGTACCAATACTATCGAAATTGCCGTTAGGGTTGAGTTGCCTATAAATTATAAAAGAGTCATTTTGCCATGGTACAGAAAAAGTCCAGGAGAGGTCTACGCCATTAGAAATTCCGATGGCGTTTAAGTAAACAGAAGATGACTCGTTACTGTTTCCCAACCTCAAGAAAGCGTTATTTTCCAATGTTTTTAAAGCTATTCTATAAGTATAATTCTGAATAAGCGTATTTAGAGAGACAGACGAATCTACATATGTTGTATCGTTCAATGAAGTAAGCGAGTCGACTGCTATGTAAAAGTTGTTTTCTTTTCTTTCTATAATATATTTGAAAGGTCCAGCTGTTTGTAGCGTATCGAGGTCTTTTGGTTTAGACCATGCTATGAATATAGAACCGTTTTCAAGAGCAGTCTTCCTTATGCTTACGTTTGTAATGATGGGAAGTGTATTTTTTAATTCAGCACATGCTTCATTGGTAGCGTAACTTTCTGCCCCATCACCAAAAAGTGCAGTAACCATGTAGCAGTAGCTATTTCCGGGAAGTAATCCTTGGCCATTGTTGTTGTCAAAATAAGAAAGTGTACTTATTCCCAGAATTGTATCAATCAAAACATAACCAGTGTAAACAGGCACTCCGGTTTCGCAAGAATTTGGGATAAAACCGGAACTCCCATTTTTTCTATAAATAGCGTAACCTAACGCTTGAGGGCAAGGACTAAAAGACCAGTTCAATTGAATACCATTATTTTGAGGCGAAACTAATAAAGGTGCAGGAGCTTGAGCAACTACTTTTATTTGAACAGTTTCGTAATCAGATAGATTTGGATTTCCATTATCGACCACGCGAAAGCTAAAAAGATGAGGTTCTCTTTTTACGTGAGAGCAATCAGTTGGCCAGGTAAATGTTTGTGTTACATTTCCATTTCCGGTTTGAGCTGTAAAAATGGCATTAGATGGTGGATTAAATTGGAATGGTCCGCCAGTAGCACTTACAGTAATCTGTTGAGAAGGAAAATCAGGATCGGTTGCAGATACATCAAATTGAATAATTGTTCCTGCATCAACACATAAATCGGGAAGGTCTAAAAATGCAGGAGGCTGATTGGTGCAAGGGGCAACAGTTATTTGCATATCACGAATAACAAATCCTATTAAAATTCCGTTTCTCCATTCTTCAACTATAAAAGCCACATTATATTCTCCAATACTTCCATTATTGGGTGTATCCCAAATTAAGTCTCCTGTAACTGGATTTAGTGAAAATGAATTAGTTGCAATAGGTTGCGTAAATCCTGGGATATTCAATCCTTGTTCTCCGAGGCATTGAGTTAAGCGATAAGAAATACTATCACCATCTGGGTCGTACGCACCTGGATTATGAATGAAAATTTGTCCAGGGCAAGCTTGGTCGATTGGGGGATTTAACAATAAAACCGAATTGTTAATTCCAAGAAAGGGGTTGATAATGAGTTGAGTAGAAACGAAAAATGGAATATTAATAGAGTTAGGAATGTTAACAACCCCCCCATTTCTATTTGCATCTTCAAAGCTTAGGGTATAAATAGCTGGTGCAGGGTAAGTATGAACACCAACATATATGTTCTTTTTGATATCAGGTGCAACTATTTCACCGTTTCCGCTTCCATTTATTCGGGGAATTGTGTCAATGGTGCCATCTCCCCAGGAGATACCAAGCGCATTTCTATCGGCAGGGCTATCGGCTTTGGTATAAGTTATTATTGTTGCTTCATATTGAAAGCCTCCCAAATGCCTGTACGTAATTTCACCAGCCCTGTTATGAGTAGCATTCGCATTTCCGAAACTCAAAAGAACAACAAATAACCAGAAAATTCGAAGTCTATTCATAACAAATAGTAAAGGCTGAAAGATAAGCAGAAAATCTACGATATCATTCAGCCTTTCTTTTAGCAAAGTTTAATCTAGTTTCCGTTTTCAGAGATGAATTTCAAGCGCATCAGCCTTATTTCAGTTTCTCCTATTTCTTCATCCTCTAATTCTTTTATTGCTTCAGCCATAGAGTCTGTTTCAGTTGATTTGAAATATTCAATTATTTCATCCTGAATTTCTTCGTCTATCGTATCATTTATATAATAGCTGATATCTAGTTTTGTTCCTGAATAAACAATACTTTCCATTTCTTCCAATAAGGCTGCCATTGTTAGGCCTTTTGCACTGGCAATATCTTCTAGTGGAATTTTACGGTCAACGTTTTGAATGATGTGTACTTTTTGGGTAGATTTATTTACAACCGATTTAACAACCATATTCATCGGTCGTTCAATTTCGTTTTCCTTTACATAATTGGCAATTATGGGAACAAACTCCTTACCATATTTTTCTGCTTTACCAGAGCCAACACCCGCAATTTGCTTCAGTTCTTCCATAGTAATTGGGTACTGAATAGTCATATCAACTAGCGACTGCTCTTGAAAGACCACATAAGGAGGCATATTATGTTTCTTAGCAATTTTTTTGGTAAGATCTTTTAAAATTCCAAATAGAACATCGTCACCGGCGCCTGCACCGCCTGCTCCAGCTGTGATAATTTCATCATCTTCATCGGTGTCTGAGTAGTCATGGTCTTCCGTAATCATTATTGGTTGAGGATTCTCTAAATACTCGTAACCAGCTTTGGTTACTTTAAGTGTTCCATAGTTTTCTACTTCTTTTTCTAAGAAACCTTGTACTACAGCTTGTCTTATTACGCTATTCCAGTGAAGAACAGAGTGTTCATCTCCTTTCCCAAACAATTCTAAGGTGTCGTGTTTGTAAGATTTTACCATTGAATTAATTACACCAGTAAGGATATGTATAATATGTTTGTCTTTGAATTTTTCTTTTACAGCAAGTACGGTGTCTATAACCATGCAGATTTCTTCTTGTCCGTCGAATTTTCTCTTTGGATTGCTACAGTTGTCGCACATGTTATTGCACCCTGTTTCGTCGTATTCTTCACCAAAATAATGTAATAAGAATTTACGGCGGCAAATGGAAGTTTCGCAATAGCCAACTGTTTCTGCGAGTAGCTGCTGACCAATTTCCTGCTCAGCAACGTGTTTGTTTTTTAGGAATTTCTCTAATTTAAGAATATCGTCGTAGCTGTAAAACGCCAAACAAATTCCCTCTCCACCATCTCTTCCAGCCCTGCCGGTTTCCTGATAATAGCCTTCTAAACTTTTAGGGATTTCGTGGTGAATTACATATCTAACATCGGGTTTATCTATA
>Ga0315900_10003664_pt1 | contig 22266 bp, 20 predicted proteins | sample LakEriMetagenome_FD_203521 | JGI IMG/M metagenome (GOLD analysis project Ga0315900, IMG submission 203521) | Freshwater fungal communities from buoy surface, Lake Erie, Ohio, United States - Buoy 12 MA114 | ecosystem: Environmental > Aquatic > Freshwater > Lake > Lake biofilm | place: USA: Lake... | reverse complement strand
GCGGCGCCGCTGTTTCGCGCCATGACCTTGCTGCCGCTGATCACGCCACCCTTTGTTGTTGCCATGGCGCTGATTGTGCTGTTTGGCAGGACGGGAATCGTGACCACGCTGCTGTGGGAATGGTTCGACATCCCGCGCAGCCGCTGGATTTACGGCTTGCCCGGCGTACTGTTGGCGCAGGTTCTGGCGCAGGCACCGATTGCCTTTCTGCTGCTGGATGGTGCGCTGCGCGCGATTTCACCGAGCCTGGAAGAAGCCTCTGCCACCATGGGGGCAAGACGCTTCACCGTGTTTCGCACCGTCACATGGCCTTTGCTGCGCCCTGCCTTGGCGGCGGCGTTTCTGCTGGGCTTTGTTGAATCCCTAGCGGATTTCGGCAATCCGTTGGTATTGGGCGGTGATTTTGATGTGCTGTCCACGCGCATCTTTTTCGCCATTGCCGGCGCGCGGCATGATCCGGGGCGGGCGGCGGCGCTCGCCTTGCTTTTGTTATTGCTCACCTTCGGTGCCTTTGCACTGCAGGCGCTTTGGCTCGGCAAGCGGCGCTACACCACCGTGACAGGCAAGGGCGATTCCGGCCTGCCGGCGCCCTTGCCAAAGGGCCTGAAATTCACTGCCGCCGCGATTGTCTGGCCCTGGATTGTGTTTACCGCTGTTGTCTACGGCATCATTGTGGTGGGCGGCTTTGTACATGATATTGGCCGCGGCGACATGAGCTTCACCTGGCGACATTTGATCACGGCCTTTGACGTGGAATGGCAGGATGGCATGGCGCTGCGCGGTTCGGCCTGGGATAGCCTGCTCACCACGCTGGAAGTCGCGGCCATATCGGCGCCGCTGACGGCTGGGCTTGGCATATTGCTCGCCTGGCTGATTGCGCGGCAGGAATTTCGCGGCCGGCGCCTGCTGGAATTCATGACCATGCTGTCCTTCGCCATTCCGGGCACGGTGGTGGGTGTTTCCTACATCATGGCCTTCAACGTGCCGCCGGTGGAACTCACGGGCACGGCGCTGATCCTGATTTTGTGTTTCGTCTTTCGCAATCTCCCGGTGGGTGTGCGCGGCGGCATTGCCGCCTTGGCGCAGATTGACCGATCACTGGATGAAGCCAGCGCCACCATGGGCGCGAGTGCGGTGCAGACGCTCCGCCGTGTGGTGCTGCCGCTGATGCGCCCGGCGATCATCACCGCACTCGCCTTCAGCTTTGTCCATGCCATGACAGCGGTTTCCGCCGTGATCTTCCTGGTCTCCGCACGGCATAACCTCGCCACGGTTTATATAGTGGGCCGTGTTGAGGCCGGCGAGATGGCGCTTGCCATTGCCTATTCCACCGTGCTGATCGTGATCATGCTGGTGGTAGTATTGGGGATCGAAAAACTTGTGGGACGCGCCGAGATGGCGCGCCGCGCGGCTGGCGCGCCAGCACCCGCGCCCATCAGGGCTGGAGCCTGACATGACTGCCAATGCCATTATTTTCGATAAAGTAACAAAAAGCTTCGGCACCGTACATGCCGTGGATGAGGTGAGCTTGGCCTTCCCGCGCGGTGCCTTGGTTACGTTGCTTGGGCCATCGGGCTGCGGCAAGACAACAACGCTTCGGCTGATTGCCGGCCTCGAATTGCCCAATGCCGGCAGCATCATGATTGAAGGGCGCGATGTAACGCGCTTGGCGGCGGCGGAACGACGCATCGCCATGGTGTTCCAATCCTACGCGCTGTTTCCGCATATGAATGTGCTGGAAAACGTCGCTTACGGCCTGGTGGTACAAGGCGCGCGCAAGGCCGCTGCGGAAGCGGATGCGCTTGCCATGTTGAAAACCCTTGGGCTGGAAGGCTTGGGGCAGAGATTACCGTCCGAGCTTTCTGGCGGTCAGCAGCAAAGGGTCGCGGTGGCGCGCGCCTTGGTGCTGCGCCCGCAAGTGCTGCTGTTTGATGAGCCCTTGTCAAATCTGGATGCCCGGCTGCGCCGGCAGGTGCGCGAGGACATCCGCGATTTGCAGAAACGCCTTGGCCTGACGGTGGTTTACGTCACGCATGACCAGCAGGAAGCGCTTGCGGTGTCAGACCTTGTTTGTGTCATGCGCGCGGGTAAGATCGCGCAAATGGGCACGCCGCGGGAACTGTATGATGAACCGGCCGATGCCTTCATCGCCGATTTCATGGGGGAGGCGAATGTGCTGGAAGGCGAAGTGCTTGGCCCTCAGTATATTTCGCTCGCTGGCGTGGCCCTTGAAACCAGGCTCCGTCCCCATCCGCCCGGCGCAGCCTTGCTTGCGATCAGGCCGGAAGCTGTCTCTCTGCACGGGGAAGGGGCTGGACTGCCCGGTACCATCAAGCGCGCGGCGTTTCTGGGCCAGACGCACGAATATGAAGTGGTGACACCAGCCGGGCAGATTTTTGTGGTGGCGCCAGCAGGGGCAACAGTATTCCTGACGGGCGATGATGTGCGGTGCCGGTTTGACCGGGTTATTCCTTTACGTGGCGCGCCCATGGCGCAGACAACACGCTGAAGCCGAATACTCCCGGGATGTGCGATGGACGCGCCGCTGGTTCAAGCGAAACCTAAGCCGCTGGGTGCGCGGTTTAGCTTCAGATTTTCAGGTCTTGTAGTGATTCTTCCACTTCCTGGAAGCTTGGCATCAGATCCGTCGGCACCATCTTGCGCCCCGTTTCCACCGCAACCTGCGGCGCATTGCCATGCAGATGCGCGACCAGCACGGCGCGGATCACTTCATAATACTTCGCCTCTTCCTCGATCACGGCCTTGAGTCGCGCGGCAAAGGGGCCAACCAGACCATAGGCAAGCAAGACGCCCAGGAAGGTACCAACCAGCGCGCTGCCGATCATCTTGCCCAGAATGGCCGGCGGTTGGTCAATGGACGCCATGGTCTTGATCACGCCCATGACGGCGGCGACGATCCCAAGCGCTGGCAATGCATCGGCAACGCTTTGCAGCGCATGGGCGCTGTGCAATTCCTCTTCCTTCATTTTCTTCAATTCGCGCGCCATCACATCTTCAATCTGGTGCGGGTCATCGGCATTCATGCCAACCATGCGGAGATAATCGCAAATGATCGCAACCGTGTGGTGATCCTTCAAAATATTCGGGAATTTCTGGAAGGCGGCGCTTTCTTCAGGCTTTTCGATATGCGGTTCAATGGCCATCGGCCCCTTGGTCTGCGCAAGCCGCACCAGCCAGAAAAGCAGGCTTAGCAATTCCATGTAATCCTGGCGCTTGTATTTGCCGCCCTTGAGGATTTTGCCGAAGCTGGCCAGAATATGCTTCACCTCGGACATGCTATTGGCCATCAACAGCGCGCCAAAGGCGGCACCGCCAATGATGGCAAATTCGAAGGGCAGCGCCAGAAGGATGATTTCCATCTTGCCGCCGGCAAGAATGTAGCCACCAAAGACGCAGACAAGCAAAAAGATAAAGCCGGCGATTGAAATCATGGGCGTGGCGTCTCCGGCGCCTGCCTGATCAGCGTGATGGAAACACGGCGATTGGCGGCGGCGGTTGGTTGTTCCGGTATCAGCAGGTCACGCTCAGCATGGCCTGCCAGGTTTCTGATTCGGTTATCGGCAACGCCGGCATCAATCAACAGGCGGCGCGTGACATTGGCGCGTTCGGTCGAAAGATCCCAATTGCTGCGTTCGCCACCGCCACGGAAGGGCGTGGCATCCGTATGGCCCGCGATGCTGATGGCATTCGGCAGGCGCTGGATCACTTGCGCCACGCGTTGCAGCAGGGCACGCGCGCGGTCATTGGGGGCGGCGCCGCCAAGTGCGAACATCGGCTGACGCTCCGCATCCACCAATTGAATGCGCATGCCCTCTGGCGTTTGTTCAATCAGCAATTGGCGGCCGAGATCGGCAAGGGCCGGGTCTGACCGCACGGCTTCGCGAAGCTGTTCAGCCGCAGCTTCAAAGGCTTCACGTTCGCGCCGGGCCAATTCCTGGCGTAATTCCACTTCGCCCACATTTTCCGGCCGTTGTTCCGGAGAGGGCTCAGCCGCCGGGCCGCCGCGTGGTTGTTCTGGCCCCGCCAAGGCGCCAGGGGGCGTGCGAATCGTCAGGCGCGCATTTTCGGCATCTTCCTGGCCCCTTGGGCCTTCGCGCACGGGCACCGGTTCGGCCGGCGTTCGGCTATCATCCTCATCAATATCCATCACTACCGGGCGCTTGCCGGGCTGCATTTCAATTGTGCCGGTGGTGGACATCAGCGCTGCGTTATCATTGGGCGTCTGGCCGCCAAAAGGCCTGCCAGAGCCGGAATCGGCGCGGGAGAGCACATTGGTCGGGTTGAAATAATCGGCGATGCCGCGGCGCTGTTCTTCCGTCGTGGCATTGATCAGCCACATCAGCAGGAAGAAGGCCATCATCGCCGTCACGAAATCGGCATAGGCAACCTTCCAGGCGCCGCCATGATGTGCGTGCCCGCCGCCTTCTTCCCTTTTGACGATGATCAGATCACCGCCGCTTTGCGAGCCTCTTCCCTTGCGCGCCATGTCAGACCGTATAGCCCCAAATGCCTAAAATCAGCTAATGATACCGTCGTTCTAGCGGCCAGGCGCCAGACTGATGGAAGGGACGCGGCGTGGTTTTGAGACTTGTTTCATGAATTCCCCCATTCACGCCGCCCCAGACCCGGCTCAGGATGAACCGTATCTCATCAAACGGCCGGAACGTCAGACCATCCCCCTGGTCTTCGCGTCCCCGCATTCGGGTCAGCAATATCCGGACCAACTTATTCTGGAAGCCCGGATGGACCCAATTGCGCTGCGGCGGAGTGAGGATTCCTTCGTGGATGAGCTGTTCGCCGCTGCCCCCGCCCATGGCGCGCCGCTGATCGCCGCTTCCTTCCCCAGGGTCTGGTGCGATGTGAACCGGGAAGCCTGGGAATTGGACCCCGCCATGTTCGCCGAACCCCTGCCGCCCTGGGTGAATAGCGCGAGCCCTCGCGTTGGGGCGGGGCTTGGCACCCTCGCGCGGATTGTCACCGGGGGGGACCAAATCTACCGCCGTAAACTGAGCTTTGCCGAGGCCGAGGCCCGCATCCGCGCCTGTTGGGAGCCCTATCACGCAGCGCTTGCTGGGTTGATTGCGGAAACCCGGGCAAGGTTTGGCTTTTGCCTGTTGATTGATTGCCATTCCATGCCGGCGCATCCCGCGCATCTGGCCAACCCACCACATTTTGTGTTGGGCGATGCGCATGGCACAGCATGTACGCCGCGTGCCACGCGCCTGGTTGAGGAAGCGCTGCTTGGCCTTGGCTATAAGGTCAGGCGCAATGATCCCTATGCGGGTGGCTTCGTCACCCGCCATTATGGCCGCCCGCGGGAAGCGACCCATGCGCTGCAAGTGGAAGTGGCGCGCAACCTTTATATGGATGAGGCGCGGATCGAACGCTTGCCGGGCTTTGGACCACTCCGGCGGGACATGACCAACCTGATCGAAAGCCTTACGCGGGTGGAATGGGATTTCCTGACCCCGGATCGTTAAGGTCAAAAAAAGGGCGGTGCCCGAAAGCACCGCCAAGTTTAGGGAGGAAACGTCCAAGAATGTACAGCGGAACCCGCCGTACAGGCCGGATATAGGTACCCAATCTGGGCTTTGCAAGGAATTTTTTTGCAGCGCAGCAAAATGGGCTTTTGCAGTATCAACCAGAGGTTTCCTTCGGTGCTTTCTGGCCAGCCGGGGTAAATCTGGCACGCGGCTTGCGCTACCGCACCCATGCTCTGGACCCGAACGCCGCTGCCCCTCCTTTCCGTGAAGCTCGCCCTTGCGGCGGCCATGCTGCTTGGCGTCGCGGTGGCGCCCTTCTCAGCTTCGGCGCAGCTCATGCCCGGCAGGGGCTTCAGCGAAGGGCATTTGTGTCGCGCCGCCATTGCTGAGGCTGAGCGCGGTGCCAATCTGCCGCGCGGGCTGTTGCAGGCCATTGGCCGTGTTGAATCCGGCCGGCGCGACCCGGAAACCGGGCAATTCGCCCCCTGGCCCTGGACCATCAACGCCGAGGGGGAGGGCAAATATTTCCCAACCCGAGAGGCAGCCATTGCCCATGTGCGGCAATTGCAGGCCCGTGGGGTCCGCATCATTGATGTCGGCTGCATGCAGGTGAACCTGCATCACCACCCAAATGCCTTTGCGTCGCTTGAGCAGGCTTTCGACCCGTTGATCAATGCCCGTTACGCGGCGCGCTTTCTGACCGAGCTTAATGGCGGGCGGGCGGATTGGCGCCAGGCGGCGGGGCATTACCATTCTCAAACGCCCGAAAGGGCTGGGCCTTACCGGGAAAAGGTGCTGGCCGCCTGGGAACAGGAAGCGCGCAATTCCGGGGATAGCTCGGCTGAGACCATGGCGCTGGCGCGGCTGCGTGCCGGCTGGGGGAGCGTGGCGCTGGCCAGCGCGGGCGGCCTTTCGCTCAGCAATCGGGCCGATCGGGCGCAGGTTATCCCACTGCCTGGCGGCGGCGGCGGCAGTTCTGCGGGCGGAGGCTCTCCGGGGCGGGGGCTTGATGCCTATCGCTCTGCGCCCATTCACTCAGCCAGCCGGCCGATTGTAGTGGCGCAGGCCGGGCCAGGGCGAATGCTCCGTTAGGTATTCCGCAGGGTGACGATCAGCGGCGTGTGATCCGAAGGCTGCGTCTCGGCGCGCGGGGGGATATCTACCTCGCAAGCTTCCAGGCGCTCGGCTAATTCGGGGCTGAGCAAGGCGTGGTCAATGCGAAGGCCGCGATTGGCTTCAAAGGCTGGGCCGTAATCCCAATAGGTATAAAGCGTCTCAGTGGGATGCAGCGCACGCAGCGCATCCGTCATGCCTAGATGCAACAGCGCGCGAAACCGGGCGCGGCTTTCGGGATGGACCAGCGCATCGGTGGCCGGCAGGGCGCCGGGGGCAAGGTCAGCCTCGGTCGGGCAGACATTATAGTCGCCCAGCACCGCATAGGGCAGAAAAGCGTCAAGCCGGGCCTGCACCACGCCGCGGAGCCGGTCCATCCAGGCGAGCTTATAGGCAAAGCCGGCATCGCCCCCGGAATTGCCGTTGGGAAGATATATCCCGGCTGCGCGCAGCCCCGCCGCCGCCACTTCAATATAGCGCGCCTGAGTATCTTCGGGATCACCGGGTAGTGCCTCGGCCAGGACTTCAAAGGGGATGCGGGAAAGCACGGCGACGCCATTCCGCCCGCCCGCCTGACCTACCGCATGTGTCTTATAGCCAAGGCCCGAGAATTCCATCGCCGGGACCTGTTCCGCGGTGCAGCGGGTTTCCTGCAAAAACACCAGATCAGGCTGCTGGCGTTCCAGAAACCGCGCGACATGGGCCGCGCGCGCGCGGATGGAATTAACGTTGAAGGTGCAAAGACGAAGCAGGGGGATCAGCCGATCGCGAAGGAAGAACCGCAGCCGCAGCCGGAACTGGCTTGCGGGTTGTTGATCGCGAAATGCGCGCCGATCAGCGCTTCCGCCCAGTCAAGCTCGGCTCCGGCCAGCAGATCGAGTGAGACGGGGTCTATGAAGACCCGGCCCTTGCCTTCGCCGATCACGAGATCATCCGGGGCGGGGGCGTCTTCCAGGCCGAATTTATATTGAAAGCCGGAACAGCCGCCCGCTTCCACGGCGAGCCTGAGCCCCGCATCCGGCCGGCCTTCACGCGCGGCGATATCGGCCACTTGAGCAGCGGCGCGGGCGGTGACGCGAAACGGGGCGGGGTTGGTGCTGCCATCCGGCATGGTCTGGACTCCTTGTTGAGTAACATAGGCATTTTGGGCGCCGCTTCCAATCACCAAAGATTGCGGGGGCCGTGCGGCGGGTGTTACAGCGCTTGTCGAAGCGTTTTTCACGGAAAATCCCGATTTCCATGCAAGCCCAGGCCAAAGCCGCGACATATGAGCCCAAAGGGCAGGGGGCGGTATGAACCTTGCCCCTTATGCGGTGCTGCCAGAGACCTCTCGCGGGCGGTTATACCCTGAGCCGGGTGGCGATGCGCGGTCACCCTTTCAGCGGGACCGGGACCGGATCATCCACGCGACTGCCTTTCGCCGCCTGCAATACAAGACGCAGGTCTTCATTTATCATGAGGGCGATCATTTCCGTACGCGCCTGACCCATTCGATTGAAGTCGCGCAAATTGCGCGGTCCATCGCGCGGCTGCTGAGGCTTGATGAGGATTTGTCCGAGGCACTGGCGCTGGCGCATGATCTGGGCCACCCGCCCTTTGGCCATGCGGGGGAAGATGCGCTGAATGCGGCGATGAAGCCCTATGGCGGGTTTGACCATAATGCGCAGTCCTTGCGCGTCGTGACCCATTTGGAAACGCGTTATGCGGGCTTTGACGGGCTGAACCTGACTTGGGAAACGCTGGAGGGGCTCGCCAAGCATAACGGCCCCTTGCGGAGGCCATCCCCCTATATCGCTGAATATGATGCCCGCCATGCGTTGGAGCTAACAAGCTATGCCTCGGCCGAGGCGCAGATTGCGGCCATTGCGGATGACATCGCCTATAACAACCATGATCTGGATGATGGGCTACGCGCGGGGCTTTTCACCCTGGAAGAAGTGGGCGCGCTGCCGGTGATTGGCGATGCGCTGGCATCTGCGCGGGCAGCGGCACCGGATGCGCCCCTGGATCGCCTGGCGCCCGAGATGATCCGGCGCGTGATCAGCCGCATGGTGGGCGATGTGGCGGCCGAGGCATCGCGCCGCCTGGCCGCGCTAAAACCCGCCACGGTTGCTGATATTCGCGCGGCTGACAGGCCCATGGTGGTGTTTTCTGAAGACATGGCGCGCGCCAATCTCGCGATCCGCGAATTCCTGTTCCAGCGCATGTATCGGCATTGGCGCGTCAATCGTACCATGGCGAAATCAAAGCGCGTGGTGCAGGTGCTGTTCAGCCTGCTGCATGGCGGGCCGGCCATGCTGCCGCCGCTCTGGCGCGCCCGCGCGGGTGAGGCCGGTTCCGCCCAGGCCGCGCTGGTGGTTTGCGATTATATCGCCGGCATGACAGACCGCTTCGCGCTGGAAGAACACCGGCGCATGACCGACCCCGATATCTCAGGCTGAGATTTGCATGACCGAAAATGTTTTCACCGCCATGGCGGAACAGGTGCGCGCGGCGCTGGTAGAACTCTATCCCGATCTGCCGGCGGATATTCTGGCCCGCGTTCAGGTGGAACCGCCCCGCGATGCGGCGCATGGCGATATGGCAACCAATGCCGCCTTGGTGATTGCCAAGCCCGCGCGCCTGCCGCCGGCCAAGATTGCGGCTGCCTTGGTGGAAAAGCTTGGTGCGCTGCCCATAGTTGAGGCGGCCGAAGCGGCGGGGCCGGGATTCGTCAATTTGCGCCTGCGCGAAAGCTATCTGGCGGGGCAAATCGCGCTTTTGCTTGGCGTTGGTGAAGCCTATGGCGATAGCGCGATTGGCGCCGGGCGGCGCGTGAATGTGGAATATGTCTCGGCCAATCCAACGGGGCCGATGCATGTCGGGCATTGCCGTGGCGCGGTTGTCGGCGATGCGCTGGCCAATCTTCTGGCCAAGGCGGGCTTTGCCGTCACCAAGGAATATTATGTGAATGATGCGGGGGCGCAGGTGGCGGCCCTCGGCTGGGCTGCCTATTGGCGTTATTTGCGCGTGATCGAGCCAAATCTTGAGGAATGGACCGCGGAGCAGGTGGAACGCCGCTTTGGCGTGACGCTGCAATATCGCGGCGATTATCTGGTCGCGGTTGGTGAGGCTTTGGCAGAGCATCACGGCCCATCCATGGCGCCCCAGCGCTGTGAAGGCGCGCCAAGCGCTGCCCAGGTCGCCGCTGGAGTCGCAAGCGCTTTGGAACTTGGCTGGTTCGTGGATCGCGCCTGGCTGGATGCGGCGCGGGAACGGGCGGTTGCGATGATGATGATCGCGATCCGTGAGGATTTGGCGCTGCTTGGTGTCAATCAGGAAGTGTTTTTGTCTGAACGCGCGCTTGTGGAAGCGAATGCGACCGATGCCGCGATTGCAGCACTTGAAGGCAAGGGTTTGCTTTATGAAGGCGTGCTGGAACCGCCCAAGGGCAAGACGCCGGATGATTGGGAACCGCGCCCGCAATTGCTGTTTCGGTCCACGCAATTTGGCGATGATGTGGATCGGCCGCTCAAGAAATCCGATGGTTCCAACACCTATTTCGCCAATGATATCGCCTGCCATGCGGATAAGCTGAAGCGCGGCTATGATCTGCTGATTGATGTCTGGGGCGCGGATCATGGCGGCTATGTTTCGCGCATGGGCGCCGCCGTGAAGGCGCTTTCCGATGGTCGCGTGCCTTTGGAAGTGGTGCTGTGCCAGATTGTGCATGTGATGAAGGCCGGCGAGCCCGTTCGCATGTCCAAGCGTGCCGGGACCTATGTAACGCTCCGCGATTTGATCGAGGAAGTGGGCCGCGATGCGGTGCGCTTTACCATGCTGACGCGCAAATCCGACGCGCAGATGGAATTCGATCTCGATAAGGTTGTCGAACAAACCCGCGAAAACCCAGTCTTTTACGTGCAATACGCCCATGCGCGCTGCCGTTCCGTGTTGCGTCAGGCGGGCGAGCCTGAGGTGGCGAAACTCGCCACCGCGCCGCTTGAGCATTTGCGGGACAAGGCGGAATTGGACCTGATCCGCCGCCTGATTTCCTGGCCGCGGGTAGTGGAAGCTGCCGCTTTAGCCCGCGAACCGCACCGCATCGCGTTTTTCCTTCATGACTTGGCGGCCGATTTTCATGTATTGTGGAATCGAGGCCGTGACGATTCGACGCTTCGCTTCATCCGTGAGGATGAGCCCGCCGCCACAGCCGCCAGGTTGGCACTGGTGGCGGCGACGGCAAGCGTTATTCGTTCCGGCCTTGGCGTCATGGGGGTGACGCCGGTCGAGGAAATGCGCTGACACTGTTCCAGCGCCGATCGGGGGATAGGCGTGAGGGAAGTTCCGGTTCCAGCCTATAGGCTGGGTCGCAAGGGGGCTGGGGGGCCGCCTTGGCGAATGATCATCATCGCAGGGTCTGTCCTTGCGGTGGGGACATTGATTGCAGCACTCGTCTGGGGATTTTCGCGCGGATCATCGCGCAATGCCCCGCTGATTGAGCCGGATGCGCGCCCGATCAAGGTGCGACCTGATAATCCGGGCGGCTTACGTGTGCCCAATCAGGATGAGCTGATTTTTGACCGCAATCGCGGCACTAGGCCGGCCACGCAAGGCGGGCTGGCGCCCGAGGCGGAGAACCCACGCGTGGATCAATTGCGCGCGCAATTGGCCGAACGCGCGGCGCAGGAAGCCGCCCGCAGCGCGCCGCCCCCCGCAGCGCCAGCACAGCCCGCCACACCGCAGGCAGCACCGCGCAGCGCGCCCCAGGCCGCCGCACCCGCCCAGCCTGCGCCGCCGGCCACGACTTCTGCGCTGACCGCGCCAAGCCTGCCGGCGCCCGTGCCCGCGAATGCCGAGCGTTTTGCCCCGGTCGCGAATGGTCGCGTGCAGGTGCAATTGGGCGCGCTGCCAAGCGAAGCCGGGGCGCGTGGCGAATGGGATAGGTTGCAGAAGCGCGTGCCGGAATTGCTCGGCAATCGGCGCGTATCGCTGGCGCCGTTTGATCGTGAAGGGCAGACAACGCTGTATCGGATCCGCACCGGTGGCTTCGCCGATGCCGCTACCGCGCGCGCCTTTTGCGAGGAAATGAAGACGCGCAGCATCCCCTGCATGGTGATTGGCGGATAGGGTCGGATGGCGCCTTCACGGGCTGCGATACTCGGCCTTTCCGGGCCTCGGCTGACGGCGGCGGAAGCGGCGCTGTGGCGGCGCTTCCCGCCGCTGGGTGCCATTCTGTTTGCGCGCAATATCCAAAACCCGGCGCAGCTGCGCGCGCTGACCAATGATATTCGCGATGTGCTGGGCGCCGCCGCGCCGATCCTGATTGACCAGGAAGGCGGGCGCGTCGCGCGCCTGAAGCCGCCGCGATGGGCGGCCTTCCCCGCCGCCGCGCGCTTTGAAGGGCTGCCGGAACTCGCGCAGCGCGCCAATGCGTATCTGCTGGGGGCGATGTGCCACGCGGCGGGCTTGGATGTGGTTTGTGCGCCGGTTTTGGATTTGCGACTGCCCGGCGCGCATCAGGTGATTGGGGATCGCGCCTTCAGTGCGGAGCCGGATGAGATTGCGCGCCTCGGTGTCGCGTGCATTGCCGGGCTGCAAGCGGCGGGCTGTATTCCGGTGATCAAGCATATCCCTGGGCATGGCCGCGCTATGGCCGATAGTCATCACGAATTGCCACGCGTTGGCGCGGGTATCGCGGAATTGGCGCAGGACATCGCGCCGTTTCGCGCCCTGGCCGGCAGTGGCGCCTGGGCGATGACCGCGCATGTTTTGTACGAAGCCTGGGATGCGCGCCTGCCGGCCACCCTTTCGCCTGTTGTGATTGACCGCGTGATCAGGGGCGAGATTGGCTTTGATGGCCTGCTGATCACGGATGATTTGGCGATGGGCGCCCTTGCGGGCCTGGCGAATGATCTGGCTGCTGCAGCGCTTTCGGCGGGCTGCGATGTGGTGCTGCATTGCACGGGTAAGCTTGAGGATGCGGCAGCGTTGCTGCCGGATTGCCCGGTGCTGAGCGATACTGCGCTGCGTCGGTTGGCAGTTGCGGATGCGGCGCGGCGTGGGTTTGGCGCGGGGGATGTCACGGCGCTGCGCGAGGTGCGGGATGGCGTGTTGGCCGCGCCGGTGCTGGCGGTGGCGGAGGGGGATCCGACGGAGCGGGCTTAGGCTCTACCACGCCTGCGCATGCTGGATATGCTTGCTTCGACCGGCATGCTGATGGGCGGCGTGCATGTGCCCGGGCCAGGTTTTGGTCGCGTGATCCGTGATGGTGAGGGTTTCCTTTATGTACCTCGCCCGCAGCAATTCACCTGAAGGCGCTAAGCTGCGCTGCGTGCTTTAGATTTTTCTCTTCTGTGGCCGGCATTCCGCATAGTTTCAGGCATTCACCAAAAGACCAAGCCACAACGAGTAATAGGGGAGGAAACCATGCCGCAGCCCAATTCGCCCGCCTGGCGCCATTATGCCGCGGGCCTTGCGCTCACCGCCTTGCTGGCCGCGCCAATCCCAGCCGCCGCTGAGCCAAGCCCAGAGGCCATTGTTGACGCTTTCGAAGCCGTGTTGGGACCAATCCGCACGCATCGCCCAAGCCACCCGAAGGGCGTTTGCGCGGCGGGGCATTTCGTGGCAACCGCTGAAGGCACCAGGCTTTCCGTCGCACCCGTCTTCAGCGGCCAGCGCAATACGGCCTTGATACGCTTCGGTGTGGCCGGGGCCAATCCCAATGCATCCGACACTGCGCGCGGCACGCGCAGCCTTTCCATCCGCTTCGAAGCGCCTTCCGGCGATTTGTTTGAAATGGCGAATATCTCCGCGCCAGTTTTCGGATCACCGACGCCGCAAGCGCTGGTCGATGGGCTGCTGGCCCGCGCGAATGACCCGGCAACAGGCCGGCCCAATCCGGAACGCGCAGCGGCTTTCGCGGCTTTCGTCGCCGCTAATCCTTCGGTTGGCAATCAGGGTCGTTTCCTCGCCGCCAATGCGCCACCGGCAAGCTTCGCCACCACGCCTTATTGGTGGGTGAATACCTTCATGTTTCGTGGCCAGGATGGGCAGACACGCCCGGCGCGCTGGGTGTTTGAACCGCGCGCTGGCGTCGAGCGCCTGACGGCAGAACAAATGCAAAGCCTCGGCAATCATTTTCTGGCCGATGAATTGCGCCGCCGTGTTGCCTCTGCACCGGTTGAATTCGACATGGTGCTGCAATCCCCTGGTCAGGGCGATGATCTGCTGAACCCAACCATAGCTTGGCCCGATGATCGCCCACGCGCCGTCGTCGGGCGCTTGACGGTGACCGAGGTTTCCGCTGGCGCTGGTGGGCCATGCGATCCCATCAGCTTCATGATCCTGGATCAGGCGCCGGGGATAGAAATGAGCAATGACCCCGTCCTGCAAGCGCGGGCGTCGTCCTATGCGGTATCGCTCTCTCGGCGGACGCAATAGACGCTCACGCGCGGCGCGCAGTTGAAAGCTGACTGACTAAGCGCGTGATTTTTAAATCCGGCCACCAAGGCAAGCGCACCCTTGCCATGGTGGCCGGCAAGCCTCACGCCGCCTGCAACAGCCTTTCCTGGCGGCACTTCATCAGCGGTTGAATTTTTGTGCCGAAATCATCCATGCCTTTGATGAAATCATCAAAGCACAGCATGATACCCTTCACGCCGGACATGCCCGCGACCTCGTCCAACATGCGCGCGCAGGACGCCGGGCTTCCCACAATGGTGCCCATATTGAAATTAATTGGCGATGGGTTGCGCTGGATGGCCGACACCATGGAGGTACCTTCCGTATTCACATCATGCGCGGCATGGCCAAGCAGATGTTCCAGCGCCTTGCGGTCAGCGCCTTTTTCGTAGCTATCCCATTTCGCGAGCGCTTCTTCATCCGTATCGGCGCAAATCACCATATAAAGCATATAGGCGCCAACATCGCGGCCAGTTTTTTTCGCGTGTTCCAGAACGCGTGCCGGCACGGAAGCCGTCTTGGTAGGTTCATTCACCCCTTCGCCCAGGCAGAAATTGTAATCGCAATACTGCGCGCCGAAGGCCATGCCCGTATCCGACTGACCGGCGCTGACAATTTCGATCGGCTTGGCTGGCAGGGGGGAAAGCTTACACTTATCCATCTGGAAGTAGCTTCCCTTGAAGTCGCTTTCGCCCTTCTCCCAAAGCTCCCGCAGGATTTGCACATATTCGGTGCTGTATTGGTAGCGCTTGCCGAAATGCTCATCACCAGGCCAAAGCCTCATCTGGGTGTATTCGATCTTGTGCCAGCCCGAGACGATATTCACGCCAAAGCGTCCGCCGGAAATATTGTCAATCGTGACTGCCATGCGCGCGACAATTGCGGGCGGGATGGTAAGCACAGCGGTGGAGGCAAAAAGCTTGATGCGCTTTGTCACGGCTGCAAGACCGGCCATGAGCGTAAAGCTCTCAAGCCCATGATCCCAGAATTCTGTTTTTCCGCCAAAGCCATGCAGCTTGATCATGGAAAGGGCGAAATCCATGCCATATGCCTCGGCTTTTTGCACGACACTCTTGTTCAATTCAAAGCTTGGCATGTATTGCGGCGCGTTTTCCGAAATCAGCCAGCCGTTATTATTGATGGGAATGAAGACGCCGATATCCATTGCGGTGCTGCCCCTTTCACAAGCCGGAAGGTCCGGCTGTTCTGAAATGGATGGGAAGCAATGGGTGTGCCATGATCTACCTGGTTTGCCCGCGCAAGCAGCCCGGAAAGATTCGATGCGCAGATGCGTCTTCCCTCATGCTCGGCACAGTCCTTGCGTTGACTGAATAGAAAGAATGATTTGGCGCCCGTTACTGCGGCGCTGCCATAACCCTGTGCAATCGGAGCCCTCAAATAATGCAACGCCGGATTTTCCTTGCCGCACCAGCCTTGATTGCGCTTACGCCTGCCGCGCGTGCTCAGGCTTGGCCGAACCGCCAACCCATTCGCCTGATTGCAGGTTTCCCGGCGGGCGGTTTGGCGGATGCAATCGGACGCCTTTTCGCCGCCCCGCTTTCGGATGCGCTTGGCACCAGCGTTGTTGTTGAAAACCGCGCCGGCGCTTCAGGCACAATCGGGGCAGATGCAGTGGCCAAGGCCGCGCCGGATGGGCTGACGCTTGCCGTTTCCCACGCCATTCCCTTTGGCTTTGCGCCTGGCGTATTGCCTTCGGTACCTTATGATCCCGTGGCTGATTTTACCCATATCGCCATGCTGGCCGAAGCACCGACCGTCAGCGTTGTCCGCGCCAATGCGCCCTTTGCCACAATGCAGGCACTGATCGCCGCCGCGCGGCAGCGGCCGGTGCGCTTTGGTACTTCTGGTGTTGGCTCCGCAGAACATTTTTCGGGCGCGCTGCTCGCGCGCGCTACTGGCGCAGCGCAGCTTGACCATATCCCCTATCGCGGTACGGCGCCCGCTTTGCAGGATTTGCTCGCTGGACAGATTGATATGTTGAATGCGCCCATCACCACTTTGGTTGGGCAATTGCGCGATGGATCGCTGCGGCTACTGGTCACTTCTTCGGAGGCACGCGTCAGCGCTTTCCCGGATGCGCCAACCCTCGCGGAACTTGGCGCCCCGCAGGCAACCCATACGCAATGGATTGGGCTGAGTGGCCCGCGCGGTTTGCCGGCCCCAATTACAGAGCGTCTTTCGGAGGCACTTGTGCCGATCGCGCGCTCAGATTCAGTGCAGGCAAGGCTCATGGAGTTTGCCTCGGTACCGCGTAGCCCAGCGCCGGTTGGTGCGGAATTCACGCGCTTTGTGGCTTCCTTTCGTGATCACTGGGTGGCGATGGCGCGTGCTGAAGGGATAGTGGCAAGCTGAGGCGTATTTAGGCAACGAACGTCATGAACATGGCATAAGCTTTGCTGCTCTCATCGCAGATTGATGGGAAAGAGAGCGTCATGACCAGCCTTTCGCGCCGCAGCCTATTGGCCACCCCGGCTTTGCTCACTGCGCTGGGGCCTTCCTTGGCCGAAGCGGAGGCCGCCCAGCCGCTACGGATTGCAATGTCCATCGGTGATGTGCCACGCCTTTGGGGCGGTCCCGAAGCCGGGTTTGAAGGCGTGCGCTTTGGCGCCTATTTTGTTTATGACGCCCTGGCGCTTTGGGATTTGTCGAAAGCTGATGCACCATCAGGCTTGATGCCGGGCCTCGCCACTTCCTGGCGGGTAGATGAGGCGGATCGCCGCCGCTGGATCATTGAACTGCGCCAAGGTGTGAAATTCCATGATGGCACGCCCTTCGATGCGGATGCGGCGATCTGGAATTTCGATTCCATTCTGAACAATCAGGTGCCGCAATTCGAACCAACGCGTTCTGCCCTTGTGCGCGGGCGCATTACCTCCATCGGAAGTTACGAAAAGCTCGGCTCGCACCGCATCGCGATTACTACGCGCGCCATAGACGCATCCTTGCCGTTCCAGCTTGCCTTTATTTGGTTCGCCTCGCCCAGCCATTGGCAGGCGCTTGGTGGTGATTGGCAGCGCTTCGCACTCAATCCCTCCGGCACCGGCCCCTATAAGGTGACCAGCGTCACGCCGCGCCAGCGCGCGGATCTGGAAGCCAATCGCGACTATTGGGACCCGAACCGCATTCCAAAGGCGCCGCGCACCGTTTTGCTGCCAATCCCCGATGGCTCGGCGCGGGTAGCCGCGCTGCGGAGCGGACAGATTGATCTGGTCGAAAGCCTGCCGCCCGATACCATTCCATCCTTGCGCGCCGCACGCTTTCAGGTGGTGCAGAACGCCTATCCGCATATCTGGGCTTGGCGCTTGAATGTAACGGAAGGCAGCCCTTTTGCTGATCTCCGGGTGCGGCAAGCGGCCAATCTGGCGATAGACCGCGATGGTATTGTGGCGCTGCTCTCCGGCGCGGCACTGGCAGCACGCGGCAAGGTCACGCCGGATGATCCATGGTTCGGTAATCCATCCTTCAAGCTACGCCATGATCCTGTTGAGGCACGGCGCCTCATGACCGAAGCCGGTTATTCCGCAACACGGCGCTGCGCCCTTAACGTGATCATGCCAGTTTCCGGTGGGGGCCAGATGGTGCCGCAACCGATGAATGAGGCGATGCAGGCGGGCCTGAAGGAGTGCTTTTTTGATGTAACCTTCCAGCCGGTGGATTTCGCGACTTCCATCAATATGCTGCGCGCCGGCGCGCGCGATGCTTCCTCACGCGGCGGGCATGCGCTGAATATCGCCATCCCGTCCATGGAACCGAATACTGGCTGGTTCATTTATGATGGCGAACTCGGGCCGCCGCGCGGGATTAATTGGGGGTTGCATAATTCCCCGGCAGTGAATGCGCAACTTGCTGTGGTGCGCAATGCTTTCGACCCGGCAGAACAGACGCGTGCCATGGCGCGGCTGCATGAAATCCTGATTGATGAGGCGTCCTTGCTTGCCGTGGTGCATGACCTCAATCCGCGCGCCTTAAGCGCACGCTGCCGCGGTTTTGTGCAGGCCCGCAACTGGTTCCAGGATTACACGCAAATCGCCGTGAGTTGAAGGCGCTTCAGCGCATCACGCCTATTCCGCGATAACGGAGACATGCGCCGCCACCACGCGCCAGCCATCCGGCGTGCGCATCCAAACCTGACTTTGCCGCCCGATCTTCCCCGGCAATGATGGGCGGCGAAACATGGTCCAGGCAGTGGCCATATCGCGCCCGTAAGTGGTGATGGCGGTGCGTTCCAGGCTGCGTTCCAGCCCGACCGAAGGGCGCGCCGCACGAAAGGCCGCGATTTCCGCATAGCCATAGAGATTTTCGCCGGCGCCATAACGAATGGTGTTCGGACTATCGAGGAAAAGCCGATCCAGCGTTTCCACATCATTGCTGATCAGCGCCTTTTCGTATTCGGCAAAGGCGGCTTCCACTTCGGCCTTTACCTCAGGCAGGTTGATATCCATCATGTGTCCCTCATTTGGCGGGTTTGGCGTGAACAATGCCCTGGCTTTCCAGCCAATGAGCCGCACGCAAGGCCAGCGCTTCTTTACCTGGTGCAGCGATGATTTGCACGCCAATGGGCATGCCCTGTGCAGGCCAAACCGGCACGGTGACCACAGGCAGGCCAATGAAGGAAATGGGCTGGGTGAAAATGCCAAGGTTCGGCCGCACGGGCAGTGTTTGCCCATCCAATAAAAAATACTGCTGATCCACCAGCGGTGCTGAGGTTGGCGTGGCCGGCGCCAGGATCAGATCCGTTTGCGTGAAAAGCTTCAATGCCTCGGTTTGAAACCAGCGGCGGAATTTCTGCGCCTTCACATACCAATCCGCCGGCAGCATCGCGCCCGCGATCAGCCTATCGCGCACTTCGGGGTCGAAATCCTGTGGTCTTGTGCGAATGCGGTCCCGATGCAGCGATGAACCTTCGATCATGGTGATGGTGAAGGCTGCCGCGCGGGCACGATGCGCTTCGGGAAATTCAACGCTACCTTCGGCACCAAGCGCGCGCGCGATCAGATCAACTGCGGCGAAGGCCTCAGCTTCTCCCATGCGCGTGAAATAGCCGCCAGCGCGCGTGATACGGAGGCCCTTGAGGCCAGCCTCCAAGGAAGGTGTCACTGGTTCTGCGGTGCCGCGCGTACACACAGGATCAAGCGGATCAGCGCCGCGCATCGCATCATAAGCGAGTGCCAAATCCATCACGCTACGCGCAAGCGGGCCGACATGATCAAGGCTCGCGATAAAAGGAAAAGTACCGGCGCGCGACAGCCCGCCATAGCTTGGCTTCAAGCCGAAAATACCACAGAGCGATGCGGGCACGCGGATGGAGCCACTGGTATCGGAGCCGAGCGTGATTGCGGCAAGCCCCCCCGCAACCGCGCCGCCGGAACCGCCGGATGACCCACCCGTCATGCGCGCCGTATCATGCGGATTGCGCGAATGGCCATCATGCGCGTTGCGTCCGGTAAAATCATAGGCATATTCGCCCATATTGAGCGCGCCTAGCAGCACCGCCCCGGCTGCTTCCAGCCGCGTGATGAGCGTTGCATCCCGTGACGCTGGCGCATGATCGCGGTTGATCTTGGAACCGGCCCGCGTGACCATTCCTGCGATATCGAACAAATTCTTGACCGCGACGGGAACACCGGCGAGTGGCGGCAAGGCCTTGCCCTGCGCGCGCGCCGCATCAAGCGCATCGGCCCGTGCCAGAGCACGCTCAGTTGTAATGTCGGTGAAGGCGCGCAAGGTGTCATTGCGCTGGGCGATTGCGGCCAGATGCTGTTCTGCCACCGCCCGTGCGGAGACTTCGCCGGCGCGCATGGCTGCCGCGATGCGGAAGGCCGGCTCTGCGGTCCAATCCTTCATGCGTCATGGCCTTCGGCGCTGAAGACCGGTGCGGGTTCCGCCTCATCCGGTAGGGGGAAGTCGAGCACAAGTTGAACCAGCCGAAAGGCTAGGGCGAGATTTGCTTCGACTTGCGGCGCATATTCCGGCGTCAGTGGCAGCCCCAAGGCCTGCGCCATGCTTGCCGCATAGGCTTTGGCGTCCAAACCGCTGGCATCATTCATGCAAAGAAGGCTCCATCTTCAAAGAGGCCGTGTGTATCATCATGAGATCACCTGTCTGTTCAAAAACAGCAAGCAGCATGCCAGTTGGTCATGATGGCGAAGGCCACCATGTACCGGATGCCACCACGAGCCGCACAGCAATTAAGGACCACCCATGCCGAAAAGCCATTACCTCGCCGCCAGCGCTGGTGCCTGCCATTGGGGTTATTTTGACGCGAGCCGCCCCGCGCAGGTAACCATCGCGAGCGGTGATGAGATCACCATTGATACCCTGACCGGCGCGCCGGAAATGGTACCACCGCAGCCGTTCCATACGCCGCCTGAACTATTCTCGGTACACCAGAAGAATGATCGCTTCGCCGGCGCCCCGCATATTCTGACCGGCCCGGTGGCAGTTGAAGGTGCGGAACCTGGCGATGTGCTGCAGGTTGATATTCTGGACATCAAGCTGCGCCAGGATTGGGGTTTCAACCTGATCCGTCCCCTGGGCGGGACGCTGCCAGATGAATTCCCTGAAGGCCGCATACTCAATATTCCATTGGATGCAGAGAGGATGATCGGGCGCTTGCCCTTTGGCGTGGATATTCCGCTGAAGCCGTTTTTTGGCATCATGGGGGTTGCGCCGCCGCGAAATTGGGGGCGCTGCACCTCGGTCATTCCGCGCAGTTTTGGTGGCAATATCGACAATAAGCAGCTTGTCGCGGGCACCACGCTGTATCTTCCCGTGCATGTCGCTGGTGCCAATTTCTCCTGCGGCGATGGCCATGGCGCGCAGGGTGATGGAGAGGTCTGCCTGACAGCGATTGAAACTGCGCTGCAAGGCAAGTTCCGCCTGACGGTGCGCAAGGATATGGCGCTGAAGCAGCCCCGAGCAGAGACGCCGACGCATGTCATCACCATGGGGTTTGATATGAGCCTGGATCGCGCCATGGAAATCGCGCTCCGTGAAATGATTGAATATATTGTGGAAACAAGAAATATCTCGCGGATGGATGCTTATACGCTTTGTTCGGTGGGCGTGGATTTCCATGTCACGCAGACGGTCAATACCTCCAAAGGTGTTCATGGTTTATTGCCTAAGGCGCTGTTTGCCTGAATGATGAAAGGGACGTCGCGGCGCATTTGTGGGGAACGGCACTTGCGAAGACGGCAGGCCAACCCAATTCAGGCGATCTGCGTATTTTTTGAGCGGGTCCTGCACATGACTTGTTCGATTGCTGCGGCGCGATGTTTCGTCGCCGTGATTTGCCCGGCGGACGCCTTGTTTGCGTGCAGGCCGCGCGCTTTTACTGACGTATGAAACAGCGCTTCAAATCCCATTGGTGGTGGGACCATTCCACCAAGGATTTCGCCGAAATGTATATGGCAAACCTGGTTGCCATTCTGCCGGTTGCCGCGACGGAACAGCATGGCCCGCATCTGCCGATCAAGGTGGATGCCGCGATCAATCAGGGCATCATCAATCAGGCTGTGTGCATGATGCCGGATGACCTGCCGGTGCTGGTGCTGCCAATGATGCCGATTGGCAAATCCAATGAACATCACGCCTTCCCCGGAACGCTCAGCCTTTCGCATGAAACGCTATTTCGGCTGTGGTTTGATATTGGGGAAAGCGTGCTGCGCGCCGGCTGCCGCAAGCTGATCCTGTTCAATTCCCATGGTGGGCAGCCACAGGTGGCGGATATTGTGGCGCGGGAATTGCGCGTGCGGCATGAAATGTTCGTCGTGACGGCCACCTGGTGGAATATCACCAAGCAGGATGATCTTTTCGGTGCCATGGAATTGAAGCACGGAATCCATGGCGGCGAAGTTGAAACCAGCGTCATGCTGCATTTGCATCACGATTTGATCGCTATGGAGCATGCTGCGAATTTCGCCCCAATATCAGTTAAGATCGAAGAAGCCGGCGGTATGCTGACACCGGAAGGTGCCGTTGGCTTTGGCTGGCAAACACAGGATCTGGAGCCATCAGGCGCCTGCGGTGATGCCGCTTCGGCCGATGCTGATCGCGGCGGCTTGGTGGTGCAACGCGCCGCCAAGGCGCTGGTGCAGCTTTGCCGCGAAGTGCATGCCTATCCGCTGGAACGGCTGACGCGCAAAACCCTTTACAATGCGCCTTAGGTCAAGGCTTCGCTTTT
>Ga0315900_10003659_pt1 | contig 22281 bp, 42 predicted proteins | sample LakEriMetagenome_FD_203521 | JGI IMG/M metagenome (GOLD analysis project Ga0315900, IMG submission 203521) | Freshwater fungal communities from buoy surface, Lake Erie, Ohio, United States - Buoy 12 MA114 | ecosystem: Environmental > Aquatic > Freshwater > Lake > Lake biofilm | place: USA: Lake... | reverse complement strand
ATGAGATTAAAGAAGGTGATTGGTATTTAACTGATAACAATAAAGTATTACAAGCTACAAACACTATTTTGGGTTTAGTATATGCAGAAGGTGATCATGGCAGACAAATAAGACATTGTCAAAAAATCATTGCTACTACTGATCCATTATTAGGATATACTGATCACAGAGTTAGCCCTGTTCCTAATTTTTGTTCTTTACCGTCACCATCAGAAAGTTTCATCAAAGCATACATCGAAGCGTACAATAATGGAAATGTCATTGATTCAATTTTAATAGAAGTTGATTATCATTATGAAAGGGCAATCCCTATTTGTAAATGTCCTTTTACAAAAGGAGCAAACGGTTATCTTGTTTGTACAGGTAAATGTAAAATTCCAAAACTCAAAGACAATAACATCATTATTAAGAAAGTTAAGGATAGTTGGAGCCGTGAAGAAATGTGTTCTAATATGCAACAATATATGGAGTATTGTAAATGGTCAGGATACATAACGCCTATGCAATGGATTGAAGAAAATCTATAATATTACCTGCTTGAAGCAAACAAATAAGTAACGTCTTTAGCCTGAAAGTATGGCTATTTACTTAGAACCCATACCAAGATGGAGTTGTTTGTGGAGAGATACTAATAACTCAAGAGAACGCACAGTAATGTGGTATAGAGTCTGGATGCGCTCCAGAGATGCAAGTGAGAACCTTGCTTAGTATTCACGCACTTGGAGTGACAGGTTAACTTATTACATTAATTACCATGAAATGCAACCAAACAACAAAAAGCTCCCACAGTGGTACATGGATAAGGAGCTTTAGATTAATGTAACAGAGCAACTAAACATTGAAAGCTCTTTAAAAAATATGATGGAAGTAGTAATATTTTCCTGTATTGTTCCCTTGAGAAAGGAATGCATGATAAACATTGAATGAGCCACAGGCTAGGTCAATGCAATACAAATGAGTTCTCAGCAAGTAGTTAAGTTAGTCAAAGATAGAAATATCCAAGAGGTTGAGATCTCTTATTAACTATGTGACCCTACTCTTATAAACGCTATGCAACGCTATTGTAAGTATGATAAGAGGGGTGCTAATTTGGTATTAGCATACGCCTTAGGTAAGCTCATAGCAGAGGAGGATAACTCTGCTTATTTAATAACTTAATCAAGTAATTATGAAAACTAAAAAACAACCATTACAAAAAGTGCGAATAGAAGATTTAGGATTATTTCTTAAAACTATTCATCTTGATTATAAACCTAAAGATAATCAAGAAAGAGCTGATTTAATTAGTGAACATTTTAATGTTATTTGTACACTTGAAGATATTGAAGAATATGAAATGATGTATGAATATCATCAAGAACAAATAGAAGATTTTGAAACAGAAGATAGAAGACATTCTTATTTTCAAAAACTAAATATGTCTAATCCTTTTTATTAAAGATATGGAAGATAAACAAATAAATTTAATACCTGATCAATGGTATTAAATTAAAAATGGTGAATTAAAAAATATAAATGACCGAATATGGTATATTAAATTTCAAGAATGTGATAATGGTAAAGTAAAATCTTCTTGTTATTACGGAGATGGAACTTTTTCTTGGGGAGGTTCTTTTGGAAATATAGATGATTATTCTTATATCCCAATAGATATATCAATTGTTCAACAATATTTACCCGAAGATCATTCTGATAAAAAAATATCATCTGAACAATTAATAAGAATATTATGAATGTACATTGTGAAACCTTTGAAATGTTAGAATTTGTATATAATCATGCAAATCTTAAAATGCGTACATCTTTAAATGAAATGTGGAATAAATATGGAAAAGAACTTATTTTAAGTACATCTGAATCTAGTTATGGTACATGTTATTCTTTCGGTAATAATTTTTGTACAATAAATGATTATTGCAATGCTCATAATATTCGTAATCCTTTTAACAATAATGAATTATTAATACAGATATTATGAGTTATACAAAAGAAGAATTAATCGGAAAAAGATTCTATCATAAATATAGCAATAATCTTTATTTAATTGATGAAGATTTAATTGTTCGATGGTATAAAAAAGATGGTCATGATAATGATGGATGTGCACATTATGAACTAAGTAATATAAATTACCATATTAAAGAAAAAAATTGGACTTTAATAGATCCTATTATTAATGAACCACTAATAACAATTTTATAACATGGAATATAATGAAACACTTATTAATCAATTAAAAAACAATGAAATAATATTAGAAAATATTGATTTTACTACAGATTTAAGAAATAATAATATTGTAGCTTTAATTATAAAAAAAGCTTTTCCTTCTAGTGCATCTGCATCTGGCAATTCTCGTTTTTATTACAAACATCCTAAATATGATGGAAATTGGCAAGCTTCAACTTATGAATCAAGTGTTGATAGCTCTTTACCTATTGTATCATATAAAGATTTTTTAAACCCTAATCTTAATAACACTAAAAGTGAATTATTAATAACAATTTTGTAAAAGTTTAAATTTAAATAAATATGGAAAAAGAAAAAATGTCATTGCATAGAGCATTGGCTGAATTAAAATTATTAGATTTTCGTATTGAACGTGGAATCAATTCGATTGTTCCAATCGGTGTACAACAAGCTGGTCGTAAAGTTAATCAGCATTATGAACAGAAAGAATTTGAAAATGGTGTTAAAGCTGATTTTCAATCTGTAACTGATCTTATTGCTCGTAGACAATTAATTAAATCAGCAATTGTACAAGCGAATGCTCAAACAGATATTACTATTGGAGGTGTTACTTATAAAATTGCTGAAGCAATTAATCAAAAAATATTGATTGATAGCAAAAAAAGATTTGTAATGAAACTTTCAACAGAATTAAGCAGAGCAAAAGCAGTAGTTGAAAAGAATAACACAACTGTAGATAATAATGCATTATCTGTAGCTCAAACAACTCTTAATAGAGAAAATGTTAAAGCAACAGACGAAGATGCATTAAAAATAATTGAAACGTTTGTTAAACAGAACGCTTTTAATTTAGTAGACCCTCTTAATCTTGAAGATAAGATTAAAGCAATGACTGATGAAATCGAATCTTTTGAAAGTCATATTGATAGCGCATTAAGTGAAGCTAATGCAACTACTTTTATTGAAATTTAATTAATTAGATTGACTGTATATACGAAAAACTTTAAACTTAATTACCCGCTTGAGGTTTAAAAAAGCAACTCACGTTTAATGAGATATAAACTATGCATTAGGGAGCTTTTAATCGGATGATTATACAGGTTCAAGTCCTGTTATTAAACAATATGTTTAATATGGTGAAATTGGTAGACACGAAAGCCTGCAAAAAACAGAACGAAAAGTTCAAAGTTTAAAGTTTAAAGATCATAAGGTGAAAGATTAAAGTTCTTTTTGTTAAAGATTAATGCTTAAATAAAAAAGGTCTTTTAAATCCTAGATTTAGTTTAATGAGGAATAATTAATTGCCTCAAAGTTTTGTACTAGGCTGTATATACAGTCAATTTATTAATTAATAAAAATTTAAAAATATGAGTATAAAAATAAAAAGTTTATTGCCTGATTATCCTGAAATATATGATCTTATTAAACTAAGAACAGAAGAGCAAGGTAAAAATTTTAATGATGAATGGGGTATTGTAAAAAGTTGTGGAAGAGACGGTTTTGTTTGGTCTGATACAATTGAAGGTCATCATTTTTGGAAAAGTGTAAATCAAGGTGATTTTCAAATATTTTATGACAGATACCCTAAAAAAGAATTACAATCTTTACCTGAAAAATGGTATATTAAAAATGATTATCAAGAAGTTAGAGATTATTTAGCGGATAAATATGATATACCTGGAATAAAACATGGATGGACAACTTATGAATATATTGGTTGGGACAATTCTCGACATAATAAAGGATGTCATGGTGCACCTAAATCTTTATTTACGGATGGTTCAATAGAAATTACAATTGAGCAATTTAGAAGATTCGTACAACCAAAAACTAGTAAAAGAATTCCTGATAATTGGTGTGTTAAAATAACTAAAAGTAATTATGAAATTTTAAGTAAATGGCGAACTAATGGAAGTTTATCAGCTTCGAGATCTGATGGAAATAATGGATATATTTGTCATAAAGGATTTAATAATTATGAAGATATTCAAGGTTATTGGGTACAAGATATACCAAAAAAGTGTGTTGAAATTTCTTATGAAGATTTTCTTGAATATGTTTATCGTGAACCCGTAGAAAATAAAGAAGAGGTAGAAAAACTTAGACGTAAAAAATTATTAGAATTTGCTATAACACATTATCCTCCAGGAACTAAATACAAATGTGCTAAACAAACTATACATTCAACATTTGAAGTAGGTAAAGATTCTGAAATTAAATTTTTTAAACCATATAAAGATGAAATAGATATTTACGGAAAAGGATTTATTTATGCAAATGGTGAATGGGCAGAAATTGTAAAAGAAATAAAACCAACAGAAACTGTATTAGAAAAAGCTAAACAATTATATCCTGTAGGAACGACATTTATATCTCCTGAAGATGGTAAACAATATACTGTTAGCCAAAATTATCATTATCAAGGAAGTTCATTATTTGGATACGGAACCTGTTTAGTTTGTGTAAAAGAAACTAGTGCTAATCAGTATGTTTATTTTAAAGATAAATGGGCTAAAATTATTGAAAAAGATGAAGTTAAAGAAGAATCTAAAAACTCTTTTATTAATCTTGGTTCATCTGTAATAGATCTCGGATCATCTATAGTTAACGGTATTTCTGGTGACATACAATGTATTCCATCAGAAGAATTTAAAAAGAAATATGTTATTGGAACAGATAATTATTTAAAATCAATTAGTAAATCAAAATCACAAATAGAAGTAAAAATGTTACCTGTTAAAAAAATTAAGGTACGAAACAATCAAAACAATTAATTAATTAATTAAAAACAAAAATTAAAAAAAATTATTATGGAAAACAAAAAAGAAACACCTGCGTCAACAACTTGTAAGTTTAAGTTTGTAACAGCTATTATGGCTTTGTTCAATTTAGGTGATGAAGGAAAATTTGTAAGCTTTTTCTCTCGTTTAGAAAGAGATTTCAATCGTGCTATCGAGCAATTGAAAATCAATTTGAATATTCTTAAAAGTCAGCATGATCAAGAAATGACAGAATTGAAAGAACAATTGGAAGATGCTGTTCAATCTGTTGAAGATGCGTGGTTAAATGTAAAGCCTGAGCAAATTGCTACTAATGCTTTACAAGAATCATTTAAAGAATCTTATTTAGCTGCAATTGAAAAAGCAGAAGATGAAGTTGAACGTATCGAAGAACGTATCGAAAAAGTTAAAGATAGATATAAAGAAGATCGTGACGCTTTAAATAAACAAATTAAGGCTTACGAATTAAGAATTGAAAAAATTCTTTCTAATAAGTAAAATTACTAATTAATGTGATTTTGATTGTTGAAAACTCCTCAATGTAATGTTGGGGAGTTTTTATTTGCTGACATGGCGGAATTGGTAGACGCTAATTTATTCGAAAATAGGAAGGTACTTGCGAGAATGCTATTGATTTACGTTTATCGTTTAAATCAAGTAAAAACAACTTCCATACAGGTTCGAATCCTGTTGTCAGCACTAATTAAAAATAAGGATATGGGTAAATTTAAAGAAAATGATATAGTTGTAAGAGAATACAATCATACTGATTTTACAAAAGGATTTATTGTAAAAGTAAATCAATGTGATTATCATAATGTTAATTTTAAAGATTCTAATATTGATGGAAGTTGGTCTCCTAATTATTTTCGTTTAGCTACAAATGATGAAATTCAAGCATATAATAATGGCTGTAGACATATTGATGATATTGATCAATATCTTAATAAAGAACCTTTAATTAATATTTTATGACAAAATATATGATAATTTGTGATTCAGGAAGAGGTGTTCATCCTGATGATATAGGTAAACCTGTTATTTTATTAGATAATAGACCTGCAAATGTTAAAATTGAAAATGATTTAGATTCGTATAATACATATTTTAAAAGTTTTAAAGATATAGTATATGAAACAGGTAGTCCTTTTAGAAAAACAAAAGATACACATTTTAGATGTTCTCATACTATGTTAAGAGAACCAACACAAGAAGAAATAAAAGAATGGGGACTATATGATGAAATACATGAACTTTTAATAACAATTTTATGATTAAAAAAAATTTAATAAAAGGAAAGTGGTATCACCTTCCGCATACAAATAATTATTATTGTAAATATGATCGTAATGATCTGTGTTCAGAATATATTACAGATAATTATAAATATTCTTCATCAGGTGGACCTGCAAATTGGAATAATTGTATTGAAGCAGATATGAATATTGTATGCCAATATCTTCCTAAAAATCACCCTGATAAATTATTCAATAATGAATTATTTATAACAATTTTATAGACTATAATAGTCTGATTAAACAAGTAAATTTTTAATTTTTAATAAACAATAAAACAGTAAATTATGACAGCAAAAGGAAAAACAGCAAGAAAAAATGAAGTAGCGTTAACTTTTACTTCTAATCAAGTTCCAGACATGATTAAAGTATTAGAAGATAAACTTGCCGCATTTGACGGTATTAGCGAAAGTAATTATCGTACTAGTGGGCAAATTGATGGATTAGGAGATATTAAAACAATGACTGATCTTTCTTCTTTGATTCGTGCTAATGGAATGATTATGCAAAGTGAAGAATATTATAATCAGTCTGCTCAAGCAATGGGACTTGATAAATATCCTCAGTTTTCTTATAAAGGAAATACTGCAGAAGATTGGAAGAAAGACATTAAACTTCGTTATGATTTGATCAATCAAAAAGAAACAATTGATAAATTGAATCATTTTAAGTCTAAACTTGAAACATTTCTTTCTGAAGAAGATAAGAAAAATATGTTACTTAAAGAAATGGAAGCATTTGCTAAATCTCTTTAATTAAAAAGTGGTCAGGTAGCTTCTGAATGAACTTGGAGGGGCAACGGGAATATCCAAGAGAGATTGAAAAATAACCCGTACATGGAGAAGTAGCTCAGTTAGGCAGAGCTGTAGAAGAAAGGCTGCGTAAGTATATAGATGTGTTATGTAGTGTACAATGCATGCACTATTAAACTATATCGCACAGGTTCGAGTCCTGTCTTCTCCACAATTAAAATAAATCTAATTACTATGAAAATAGAGAAAGGAAAATTCTACTGTACAAGAGGTGGTGAAAAAGTTGAAGTGTTGACTACTGAGAGAGAAGCAAAACACTCAATAGTTGCAATGGGTAAAGATGGCAGTATATCTGTATTGTTTCAAAATGGTATGCTATATGATGGCAAGGTTTGTAGTGATGCAGACATCATCTCCGAATGGACAGACCCCGTTGAGATACCGTGGAGCGATTACCCGACTTGGTGTAAGTGGGTGGCGATGGATGCAGATGGTGATTGGTGTGGACATTCAGAAAAACCAACTAGTAGAAATAATAGATGGCTTACTATATGCGTAGGTGTATCGTTGTACATCCCAACCGACTACACCCCTCGCAACTTCACAGGAGATTGGACTAAATCATTGTTTGAACGACCTAATAATTGAGATATGAAGATAGTACGATATAGAATAGTAAGAGATTCTTACTGCTGTTATGAGGCACAAGTTTGGAGGTTGTGGTTTCCGTTTTGGGTTATGTATGGAGGTGTTAACACATTTCTTTCTATTGAACAAGCAGAGGATACTGTTGATCGTATTGAAGAAAGCATTGAAAAAGCTAAAGAACAATATAAAGAAGATCGTGAAGCAATCAATAAGCAAATTAAAGCTTATGAAGCACGTATTAATAAACTTATTGCAAACAAATAATTTACTAATTAATTGTGATTTTGATTGTTAAAGAAACTCTCCAATGTAATGTTGGAGAGTTTATTATTTAGTCAGGTAGCTAATTGGTAACGCACTCTTACTATGTGGGAGAGATTGCAGGTTCGAATCCTGTCCTGACTACTATTTATTAATAATTTAAATTTAAAATTATGAAACTATATTATTTTGATGAAAAAGGAAAGTCTTATAGGTTTAGGATTTATCCTTATTTACTACTTTTAGTGGTAATGTCTATGCTGCTTTCAATTAATAAAAGTAATCCTCAAGCAGTAGAATATGAAAAGGAACCATTCTTCGTAGAAACCTATACAGGTGAAGAACCATTTTCATTCAATGCTTTTAAACAGTATGTATTAGATTCAGGAATAGAGTTTCCTGATATTGTAATTGCTCAAGCAATACAAGAATCGACTTTTAAGTCGGAGATATTTAAAGAAAACAATAATCCTTTTGGAATGAAAGAAGCTAAAAGTAGAAATACTACAGCTATTGGAACTAATAGAAATCATGCTAAATATAAAGATTGGAGATTTGCTGTACAAGATTATGCACTATTTCAATCTGCTTATACTAGAAAAATTAAGACAAGAGAACAATATTTTAATTACCTAAAACACTATGCAGAAGATGAAAACTATGAAAGAAAACTTAAAAAGATTCTTAAAGAGTATAAAGGATTTGGTATCTCCAAAGAATACAGATACGATTTATAAAGATCGTTATCAACATTATTATAAAGGTAAACTTATTAAAGATCCTTATTGGAGAATACAAAATGCTCCTGATTGTGGATTTACAGGTAAATTAGATATTTATCTTCCTCGACCTCGTACCGTTGAGCAACAAAAAACATTAATTGCTTTACAAAATAAAAAAGTAAAATATGTTATTATTGATGAATTTACTCATCCTGAATTATTTAAAGATGTTGGTTTTATGGATGGTAAAAAATATGCTAAACTGATTGATTATGAAAAGTAACGAGAAAAAACAGACAGCAGTAGAATGGCTTATTCAAACAATTGAAAGAAATGGTTTTATTATGTTTGCTACACACGATGAAATCGAACAAGCCAAAGCAATGGAGAAAAAGCAGATTGAAGAAGCATTACTTACAGGTTTAGTCTTGTGGGATGTTGATAAACCAAGAGAACAATACTACAAAGAAACCTATGAAAAGTAACAAAGAAATATTAGAACTGATGTTGGAGAATCAGCATTTGTTTAAGGCAGGATTATGTCAATGGGCTTTTGATACATGTATTAAAAACAATATTAGTATGAAAGAATATGATAATATTGATTGGTACATTTACAAAAATAGACCAATGAACCTAAGAACGTTATTCAATACAACTTATTATTGGTATCCTAGAGATAAGAGTCCCCGCATCAAATGGATTAAGAAACATATTAAAAAACTGAGCGTATGACATTAGAAGAAGAAGCAAGAGAATATGCCAATAAATATACTGAAGATTCTTATTTTCAGGCACACGAATCATTTTTAGCAGGAGCAAACTCAAAATGGGTGCAGGCTGAAAAAATTAAGGCACAGATTGAGATGCTCTATACTTGTATTGAACTAACAGATACTGGTATTAGAAATAAAGCAAACGAGCTTGAACAACAACTTAAAGAATTAGAAGATGAAAGCAAAGATTAATCTAATAATCATCCTTCTTAAAGGATGTCTTATTGGAATGTGCTATGAAAACGCAGCAAGAGTAGCTGGTAATCTTTGGTATATTCCATTTACAGTAGCAACAGTTATATTAATGTCGGCTATTACACTAATAACCATTAAAGATGAAAGCAAAACTGACTAAAATTACAGGTATATACACTTTGTTAGATGACAATGACAGAATGGTTGCATCTGATGATGTAGATATGCAGAAAGATTATGAGATAGGAAAATTATCCACCAAAAACTGTGATGAGATATTTAAAATCATAGATGTTGAGAAGTTGGCTGAAGAGTCTTGGGGAGATAAAATATCATCACCTTATCATGCTTATATAGAAGGCTTCAATAAAGCAATGGAGTTGAATAAAGACAAGGTGTTTACTTTGGAGGATATGAAAAAAGCCATTAACCTTGCTTATGTAATTGGTAAAAGCGATGATACATACCAAGAATGTGAAAAATTTGTATGTGAACAATTACAATCCATCCAACAACCAACAGAAATTGAAGTGACGATTGAGATGGAATGTTTAGTTTCTGGAAGTTTTCAGATAATTGATTTTAGCATTGATCCCATAAAAACAAGTGGGGAAGTAGATCTAGGTTGTGTAGAAGAAAGACCAAAACTTGACTCAGAGGGGTGTTTAATTTTAAAACGTGTGGTATGATATATTTTATAATAGTAGGATTAGTTTGCTACATAATTGGATTTTTATCTGGTTTCAATATAAAGGATAGCGAAAAACAAGATATTAACAAAGAATTTAAAGATTAATACTTAAAAAGATTTGATATGGGATATGTAAAATTTAGAATGCTTAAATTCACTAGAAAACAGGAATTTAGAGACAGTTGTAAAGAAACAACTTTAGAGGCTTATATACCAGGAGTTAATTCTGGAGTGTATGATAAAACTATCCATTTAGGGATGACTATAGTTGAATATAAAGCTTCTTGGTTTAGAATGAAAAAAACCACTACAACGGGTTACTTGACTTTAACTAAACCTGAGTTTAAAGAATTTGTTGAAGAAGTCAATAAGATTAATAATCTTAATAATACTTAAAAAGATTTGATATGGCAGATATAACAAAATGTAGTGGTGAAGGCTGTCCAGTAAAAGGAGATTGTAAAAGATTTTTAGTTCCTGATGGATTTAGACAATTTTATTTTTTTGAACCACCAATTAAAAATGGTAAATGTGAACATTATTTACCACCGTTAACAGTAAAAGTTATAAAAAAGACTTAAAAACTAAATTATGAAAGTAGAAATTATTGCGAATGGTACAATTAAACTTGTACTTATACCTGAAGTAGGTAATGAATTTGAGGAACTTGCGTTAGCAATGTTATCAAAAGGAGAAGTTGAAGTAAGTTATGTTAATCAAACTACTCAAATACTTGACAAGCAAATTGATAAACATTTAGTAATTAAACCTAAAAGTCGTAAAGATTAAAAACAAAATAAATGAAAAAAGTAGCACTATGGGCAATTCCTGATTATTCAAGAGTAAGAATGTCAGAAGGAGTATTAGTAAAGAATATTCTTAGAAAAGAGTTTAATCTTTTATTTAGAGAAGGTTCTGATTGTATTTGTACAACAAACGATGGGATAGAATTTAAACTTTCTATAGATACAGAAGTTGAACATCTTTCTTCAATGAAAGAATATGATTTAGCTCAATTAAATAGTAATAATTAAAAACAAATAAATATGTCTAAGCAATTTAAAATTGAAGAAAGAGACGGCAAATTTGTCGTGATGGTTACAGAACCAACAAACAGACCTTTTTGGAAGTTTTGGGAAGAAAAATCAATAACTTCTCTTATGAAAAAGAAAGACGGAACTCCTTGTGTATATGATAAACGTCATCATGCGGAAGGAGCCATAAAATTTATGTGTAAATGATCACTATAATTAAAAAACCTAAAAAGATTTTAGATAAAGAGATTAGATTAATGAGACTTCTTAAAAAGAAAGTTATCTACGCTTGGACTTTAAAACCTAAAAAAAGGTTTAATAACGAAGAAGGAGATTAATATGAAAAAAGTATTATACGATGTTGAAATCTATAAAAACTGTTTTTTATGTTCAATCAAAGATTATGATACTAAACAAATAATTGTTTGGGAAATTTCTCAACGTAAAAATGACTTTAAAGCCATCAAAGAATTCTTTGGTGGTTTTAAAGGCTTTTTAGTATCGTTTAATGGAATACACTATGATAATCCAATGATTCTTTGGTTATTGAAAAATGGTGGAAAAGGATCTGTATCAAAATTTTTAGAAGATTTAAAACAATGGTCAGATACAATTATTCGTACTGATTTTTGGTGGAACGATCCTGAATTAAAACAATATAAGTATCAAAATCAATGGACAGACATTGATTTATTTCTTTATTGGAGCAAGATGTTAAGATTATCAAAAAAAATAAGTTTAAAAGGATTAGGTATTCAACTAGGTTATCCTGTAGTACAAGAATTACCTTTTGAGCCAAGTATGTCTTTAACATTTGATCAAATTGACGATTTAATTGAATATAATAGTATTCATGATTTAGGTATTTTAGAATTACTTCTTGAAAATATGGAAGAAGAAGTTAAACTTCGATCATATATTCGTAAAGAATATGGTATTAATTGTATGAGTATGGATGCTCCTAAAATAGCATCAGAAGTACTTTTAAAAACATATTGCGAAGAAACAGGTGAAAGTCCTTGGGATGTACGAAAATATCGTTTTGAAGATAATACTAAACTTTCTTTACCTGAAATTAATTTTCGTTTACCAATATTTCAACAATTGTATTACGAAATGTGTAATGCTACACGTTCTTTCAATAAAGAAATTGTAGTATTATTTAATGAAACAGCTCTTAAAATATCTTATGGTATAGGAGGAATTCATTCAGTTAATGATAATGAACAATATTATCAAAATTCTGATAATTTAATAATTACAAGTGATGTAGCAAGTCTATACCCTTCGTTAATTATTAATTATAAATTAATTCGGTTTCCTGTTATTCTTGAAAAATACAAACAGATTAAAGCTGATCGTTTAATTGCAAAAAAAGAAAAAAACAAAGTAAAAGATTCATTCTTAAAACTTATTCTTAATGCAACAAGCGGACTAATTGATAATAAACACGGATGGTTATATTACCCCGAAGGAGCAATGAAATTACGATTAATAGGTCAACTTATTTTAACAGTTACTATTGAACGACTTGTTATTGCAAATTTTAAAGTGTTAAGTGTAAATACTGATGGTTTAGAAGTAATTGTACCTAGAGAAAGAGAAGAAGAATATTACGAAATTGTAGATCAAGTAGGAAAAGAATTTGATTTAATATTTGAACACGAACAATACAAAAAAATTATTTACCAAAATGTCAATTCTTATGTTGCTGAAACAAAAGAAGGTAAGGTAAAACAAAAAGGATTATTTGTAGAACAACCTATTTTAACAAATAGTGTTGATTTTTTAATTATTCCTAAAGCACTAAACGCGTATTATATTCGAGGAGAAAATGTAGAAAATTTTGTTAAAAATCATAAAAATATATATGATTTTTGTTGTTCAAAAAAAGTAGACAAAAGTTACAATGTGACTTGGACTACACCTGAAGGAATTACTTCTAAACAACAAAGATTGAATAGATTTTATGCTTCTACAAAAGGAGGATATATTTTTAAGAACAGAGATGATTCGCAATCACATCTTTTAAAAGCATCAGGTGTAACTATTTATAATAATAAAAAAGATAATTTTCCTGATGATGTAAACTATGTCTTTTATATTAATCAAATTAATACAATCATTAGAGAATTAGATAATTGTGGGCAATTACAAATGTTTTAAAAAATAAAACAATTTATGAAAAGAACATATTCTCCTAGTAAAAACAACAAGGAAAACATTGAAATGTTAATTAAAGAAATTGAATTTTTAAATAAAAAATTACAATTATTACAAGATTTACAATATTTAGCAGATTACTTTAATGAAGTTAAAGGTGAAAGAGGTCAATATATTGTTGAAATGCGAAGGCTTATTTATAATGATTTACAAGAATATCGAAATTTATTAACAGTTCGTGAAATAGCTTCAATAATAGGAATAACACATGCTTCAGCAATACATTTATCAAAAATGAAAGAAAATTTTGATACTCGTGAAGTTAAATTGTATTATCGAGAATGGATTAATGATAAAATATATCCTGCTTCTATACGTGTAGCAACAACAAATGAATATGCTAAAAGTGGTCAATCAAGTAAAGCTGAATATATACTTGTTAAGACAAGACGAGAAATTCAAAAATACAAACATTATTTAACAAATAGTTATTAAAATGAGCTTACAAAAAAGAATAGAAATTCAAGGAGAAGCTACTAATACAATTATTGAAAATAAATTTAAAGGCTTTTCGATTTGGTAAATAACTATGGGTTTATTATTTTTGTAATAAATCCATAGTTATGAAAAAAATAGATTATAATAGTAATGAATATGAAAAAATTTATCAGGAATGTATAAAAAATCCTGATTCAATTAAAAATTTATCTATTAAAACAGGAATACCAAAAGATACTTTATCAAGACATTTAAAAAAAAGAGGTTTTATTACTAATACTAATGGAAAATTTGAAATTAATTCAAATATTTTTAATATTATTAATACAGAAAAAAAAGCATATTGGTTAGGATTTATTTATGCGGATGGTTGTGTATATACTGATCAAAAAAATCATTTAAGATTTGAAATAGGTTTACAAAAAAGTGATAAATCACATCTTTCTAAATTAAAAAAATTTTTAAAATCTAAGCATAAAATTAGAATTAAAGAATCTTCACAATCTTGTCAATTTGGATTTACAGATAAACAAATTTGTAAAGATTTAATAAAATTAGGCTGTGTCCAACGTAAATCATTAATATTAACTTTTCCAATAAAAACACAAGTACCAAAAAATTTAATTTCACATTTTATAAGAGGATATGTTGATGGAGACGGAAGTATTTATTATGCAAATTATCCTGCTGAAAAATATGTATTATCAATATTAGGAACAAAAGAATTTTTAACTCAAATGATGTTAGAAATTGGTATAGTAAAAACATTATATAAAAATAAAAGACATTTAAACAATACTTATTTTATTCAATATTCTGTTCAAAAAGAACTTTTAATTGTACTAGATTGGTTGTATAAAGATGCTAATATTTATTTAAAACGAAAAAATGAAACTTATTTAAAATTTAAAAAATGGATACACGAGAAAGAATCCAAAAAGAAGGAACTGAAGCAATTATAAATAATAAATTTACTGGGATTTTAGATATTTCTTTTAGGGTGGGTAAATCTCGAATAACTATTGACGCATTAAATACTGTTAAAAGTGAAATAAATGTACTTATACTTGCTCCAGGAATACCTATTCTTGACTCTTGGAAAGCAGAAATTAAAAAATGGGGGTTGAAAGAAACCATCCATGTAACCTACTTATGGAGCAATTCTTTAAAAAAGAATAATGAATTGTATCATCTTATTATTGCTGATGAATGTCATGCTTATAATAAAAGTGTATTGCTTCAATTAAGAAAACATCAATTAAAAGGTACAAGAATTTTAGGATTAACAGGGACTTTAGACCAAGTATCTGAATGGAATTTGAATAATATACTTAGTATTAAACCTATTTATAAATATTCATTTGAACAAGCAGTACTTGATGGGATTATTGCAGATTATTCTGTTACGTGTATAGGTTTAGATCTTAACGATACTGAAGAAGTATTTGTTATTGATATTGCTAAACCACCTGTAACAGAAAAAGTAGCATACGAATATTGGGATAAATTATATAAAAACGCAGTATCTCGTCAAAAATATGATAAGCTACAATTTTATATGATGAAAAGAAAAGACATTATTTACGTTTCTCAAACAAAACTTAAAAAAACTTTAGAATTAATAGAACAGCACGAAAGATGTTTAATCTTTTCTGCTCGTCAAGAAATTGCTGATCAAATTGGTGATGGACAGTTTCATAGTAAATCTAAAAAGACATTAGATAAGTTTAAAGAAAAGAAACTTAATAAACTTTCGGTAATCTCAATGATTAGTATGGGAATTACAATTCCTGAATTAAAAGTTGCCGTTTTTAATCAAATGAAAAGTGTAGAAGCATTAGCATTACAACAAGCTGCAAGAATTTTAAATCTTGAAGATGGAAGAAATGCTGAAATTTATATTGTGTATTTAAAAAATACTCAAGATGAAGAATGGATTAAAGACGCAACTAAAGGTTTTGAAAAAAATAAAATACAATGGTTATGAAACAACCAAATGAAACATTCGGAATGTTAATTTACATCGGAGGAATGTTAATATGGGCGTATTTATTAATTAAAATTTACGGCAATTAAAAAAATATGAAAAAAATAAATGAAATATTAGAAAAAGTATATAGCAATAATGAATTAAGAAAATCTGTGGTTCCCTTATTTATAGGGAACCCAGGTTTAGGTAAAACTGTCTTTATTGAAAATTTTGCTAAATTAAAAGGTGTAAAATTAGTAGAGTTAATAACATCACAAATGTCACCTTTTGAAATATCTGGTATTGCGATGCCTGATAAAGACACTCAAAAAATGACTTATTATAATTTTGATAAATTAGAAAATCTTGAAGACGGAGATATTCTTTTCTTTGACGAATTATTAAATGGTAATCCTATTGTATTAAATGCGTGTTTAACAATTCTTGAACAGAGAAGATTTATTAGTGGTAAACCTTTACCTAATATAATGATTGTTGCTGCAGCAAATCCTCAAGGAATGTCTCCTTTAACTCCTCAAATAAAAGAAAGATTTATTTGGTATGATGTTAAATTTGATGCATCTATGTGGAGAAAATACATGGAAGAAAAATACAAAATTACATCTTCAATTGGTACAAAATTAGTATCTTTGATAAACGGAGAAACATTCACAACAAACAACTTTATGACACCCAGAAGTATTGACAAAGCTGTTAATATGCTTATTCATAAAGTGTCAACTCCTTATGACAAAATATTATTACCAATTCTGAATGAGAATGTTAAAAATACTTTTGAACAAACAATTGCGTTATCAGAAACTGAATTTTTAGCACCTAACGAAATGGTTTCTTGGTTAAAGCTTGTTCAAGCACAAAGAAAATTAAATTAAATTTTATGAAATTATTACAAAGTAAAAAATTACAATTACCTCATGTGTATTTTATTACTGACAGAAAAGAAATAAAAGATATTCCGATAGGGGTTCCTTTTATTTATGGGCATGAAAGTGAAGAAAAATACTTGGTAAGAATTTTAGAATACGAGGTACTATATCAAGCTGCATTAAAATCAGGATACCCTTTTAACTTTAAAAAAATATTAAAAGATGCAGGTTATATAGATTTACAAGATTTTAGATTTCAACATCCTCCGTATTTAGAATTTATGACAGAGGAACTTTTGGAAGAAGAAGAATTTGATGCTGAATCTACAAAACATTTATCAGAAAGTTGTGAAACATTATCTTCTTATATAAAAGATTCTTCTGCGTATGTAGATGTAACAAAATTAAAAGAATTAAATGTTTTTCCAGTATGGTTGGATACTATTGAAAATGCTATTAATACAAACATTCACAATTTTGCAGTGTTTAATAATAACATGTACAATAAAAAATTAGAAGGTATGTACGGAGGATTAGAATTAGTCAGCCCTAACAGAAACTTAATTATTATTGATATTTCAGGAAGTATTCCTAAAGCAGTTTCTTCGACTTGTTTAGCATTAGCTAAAAATTTAGCTGATTCTTTTTATGCTGATTTATTGATCACAGGTTCTAAATCTACTTTATATAAATATGAAGAAATTCATTCATTAGATGTAGAAGGAATATACCAAGAAAATGGTATGGACAATGATCAAGTATGGTTTAAAAAACTAGTCACTTCCGAAGAAAGAATATATAAAACAGCTATTGTATTTGGAGATAATCATACTCCTTGCGATAAATGGAGAAATTCGTATAATACTGACTCTACATATATTAGTAGAGAAGATGGTCAAAAAATGTGTAAATGGAAAATTGATAAACTAATTTCTTTTCACACAAAAAGTACTGAATGGACAGCAGGTTATGCTGATTGGTTTGTACCAAAAGAAGTAGAAAAAATTGCAAATTGGGTGAAATATCTCGATTAATGAATTCGTAATTAACAATTAAAAACAAATAAAAATGTCAAGACAATTTTTAAAAAAAGACCAAATTCAATTGGTTAATGGTGGTTATTTATCTAACCCTGACGGTAATCCTGTTTACAATCATTCTTTTGTTGTTGCACAACAACACGCAGAATATATTGTAACATTTGCAGAACTTGCAAAGAAAAAAGATTTTGTAGGTAAAAAAGCAGATTCTTTGGAAGATCTTCGTAAAGAAGTTCAAAAAGCTTTAACGTCGAATACAAAAACTTTTGTTGAAAAACCAAAAGCTGTTACTAAACCAACACATGAAAAATTAGCAAGTGAAGCTTTAGCTTTTATTAATTTTCAAGAATCTGCAAGTAAAGTTGACAAAATTAATAACTTCTTACAGCAATTTACCGTGTTAGATGAATTTGAACAATTTGGTTTATTCTTTGAAGAAGATATTGTTAAATTGAATAAGCTTTATTCAATGCAAGATGTAATCAATGCGGTTACTGAAACAATTGATTTGTTAGATAAATAATATTATTCATATTAAAACGGTTGTTAGTATATCTAGCAACCGTTTTTTAATTTAAATTAAATGAAAGAACAAATCGAAGAAATAATTAAATATCTAAAAGAACAACCTATTAAAGGCTGTATTACAGGTAGTTGTTTATTAGATTATTTTGAAGGACAGGATATTGATATATTCACTTACGATGAAAAATCTTTTACCAAATTGCTTTTTGCAATGTATCATAATCCAATGTTTACAATATTAGATCCTTTAGAAAAATGGAAATTTGATCAATATATTGATAAAAATCATGATTCGTTTTATAAGTTCGGATTGGTAACTATTAAATTTACTTATAATACTTGTGTTCCAGTAAACATTGTTCTTAAAAAAGGATGTACTAACATCTTTTCAGTATTGTCTTCTTTTGATATGGATATTATTTCAAAAGGGTATGATATTGAAACTAAGCAATTAATGGATTTGTCTGAAAATAAAGGAACAAAAATAGCTACTTGGAATAAGTGGAATACTGCATTTTATGCAGGAGAAATTTGGCAAATTAATAGAATATTGCGACAATTAGCAAGATGTTTTAAATACCATAAAAGAGGTTATAATACTGATGCTGTTATTATTAAATATATTGAGCTTATTGATAGATTGCAAGAGTTTACTAATATATTTAAATCTGAAAACTTTGACGAAAAACTGCGTATAACGCAAGAAAATACCTTAATTGTTAAACAATTGTGTGAATTATGGTTAAAAACACACGAAATAACTGAAGAACAGTTAGAATTACTAGAAATAAAAATAAAGCAGATATGAATGTAACAATAGATGATCTTTTAAATTCTTTACAAAATCCTAATAAGAAGCCAGGCTCAAGTAAATTAGAAAATACTAGAGAAACATGGGAAAGAATTGGAAGAAAAGATACGTTTGAAGAATTAGGAATGGATTCTTCGGAACTTGAAAGTTTTTTAAAAGAATGGACTGCGGAGAATCCGTATAATAATATTTAATATGGAAGCAACAGACAAAATTAAAATACAAGATTTTATTACTAATAATAATATTGATCTTAGTGGAGAAGGAAGCGATTTAAATGGAAACTGTGTTATTCTTTGCGGATATCTTTTACATATTGGTGTAGATATTGAAGAATTTTTAGCAGAAGATGGTTTTGATGGTTTTGATGGTGATGTAGATCATGAACTTAGAAGAGTTTATGAATTTGCAAATGATAATAATTATGGTGATTGGTGGACTACAAAAGACGCTAAATTAACTTACAAGTTTTAAATATGAAATCGTTTTTAGTAAAAGGCAAAAAACCAATTATAAAATGGGGGCAATTACCTAATGAAACTTATTTTGAAGGTGTTGTTCCTGAAGGTTATTCTTTAGCTGTTTGTCCTTCGGGAGAAAAAGGTTATGTAATTATTGATGTTGATTGTCATGGAAATAAAAACGGTTTTGATAATATACCTAAAAAATTAATTTCCGAATTAGATAATACATTAAATTATCCAACAAAGAATAACGGAAAACATTATTGGGTTAGATATACAGGAAATAAACCTTTAGGTAATAAAACAAGTGGTCTAGGAATTGATTTAAGAACAAATAAAGGCTATGTGGTATGGAATTATCAAAAAGATGTTAGAGAGTGCTTACATCTAATAAATGATAGCTCTTTAGAATTAAATCAATGGTTAGAAAAATTGTTTAGTTATAAATACGAAAAAGATGAAAATTAATGTTAGCATTGAAGATATGGTAAAGCATAAACTATTACCAAATCAAGTAGTACTTCTTATGCTTCTTTATCATCAAGATTTTGATTCAATTAAGCAATTATTTGGAAAACAATTAGCAATAGAAATTCGTGATAGTTTAATCGGTACAGAATTTTTATTATCTGATAAAGACACTAAATTTGTTGAAACTATAATTAGTAAAGATAAAGTTGGTCGATTATTAGGTATTAAAGGTGATAGTGGAATTAATTTTTGGGAATTTTATAATTGCTATCCAATAAAAGTAGGTTCTAGAGTATTGAGGGCTTCGGGTAATTCACAATTAGCTGAAAAGCATGAAAAAAAGTATCTTGCTAAAGTTAAAACCTTGGAAAAACATCAAGAAGCAATACGCTCTATAACTACTTTTGTCGCAAAACAAAAAGCGTCAGGAAAGTTAGAGTTTCTTCCAGCAATGGATACAGTAATGAATAACGCTTCTTGGGAAGCTTGGACAGCATTAGTTGAACCAATAGGAGAAGAAAATGGAGAATGGAACACCGAATCAATTTGAATTCAGCATTAATGTTCTATCAAAAGAATTAAAAAGAGTAGAAGACTTGATAAAATATGTTCCTAATGGGGTTATTTATGACGGCTTAAAAAAGAAAAAAGTTGTTCTCAATTTAGCAATTTTGAAACTAAAAGGTCAAATGGTAGATTGGGACGATTTTTCTTTTCCTATTTTAGTTCTTAGACACAATATTAATTGGTTATCTAAACAAGTTAGTATTGTACCCTCATCTCAAAAAATAATTAAAGAGATCGAAAAAGCGAGTAATCTATTAACAACAAAAACATGAATGTAACTATAAACCCTATAGAATTAGCTTCTGAACTTGCACATATTGAAGTATTAAAACAGTTAAAAATAGAACCAGAACTTGATTATACTGTTTTCATACCTGATAAAAATCAAGAAAACGAAATTAATCCTACAATGGTTTATACAGAAGAAGCTCAGTTTATTTTTAATAATGAATATGACTTCTTTTTTGAAATAATAACAAATTTGGCAAAAAATGGCAAAGATTAGATATTGGGACAAGCTTAAAGAGCAAATCGAAAGAGGTAAAAAAGGTCTTAATACAGGTATTCCATTTTCTCGCTTTACAACGTTCAGCAAGTATATTAAAAATATACAACAAGGAAGGTATGATCTTATATTTGCTGATACAGGTTTAGGAAAAACAGGATTTGTTAATAGTACTTATGTGTATGGAGCAATAGAATTTCTTCAGAATAATCCTGGCTATATTCATGATCTTGAAATCATTTATTATAGCCTTGAGATTCTTCCAGAAAAACAAATGGCAAAACACATAGCAGGTTTAATATGGGAAGATTACGGTATTCTCATAACGATAGACGAAATACTTTCGGTTGGAGATAACGAGCTATCTCCTGAAATTGAAGCATTAGTTTTATCGTATGAGAATAAAATGCAGGAAATTCAAGATAAATACTTGTTTTTCAGAAAGAATTTAAATCCTGATTTTTTGTATAAAGATATAATGACTTATGCAGAAAGTAGAGGAACATTTATCAGAGATAAAAATGATATTATTGTAGAATATATTCCTAATAATCCTGGTTTAATTACCATGATTGTAATTGATCATATCGGGTTGATTGATTTAGGTAAATACGGTAATCTTAAAGAAGCTATTGATAAATGTTCTAAGAATTTAGTATTTTTTAGAAACATGTGTAATTTTAGTCCTGTAGTAATTTCTCAAATCAATAGGAGTGCAGAAGGAATGGACAGACGTAATGATGATCATTGGATGCCTCAAAAATCTGATATTAAAAATACAGGTAATATGGCAGAAGATGCTAATACTATTATTGGTTTAGCTAGTCCTTATGCACTTGCTATTGATACTTGTTTAGGATATGATATTACACGTTACAAAGACAGGTATAGATTAGCCAAAATAGTTAAAAATCGTGATGGTTCTGCTAATATTGTAGCAAGTTTTCTATTTATTGGGGAAACAGGGCAATATTATCAATTACCAAAAGCAGAAGAACTTGAAGGAAGACAACCTGAAGAATTGAAAAAAGTGAATG